>Ga0207021_1066_pt2 | contig 25200 bp, 18 predicted proteins | sample Alteio_BWMinCont_49_FD_153496 | JGI IMG/M metagenome (GOLD analysis project Ga0207021, IMG submission 153496) | Enriched cells from forest soil in Barre Woods Harvard Forest LTER site, Petersham, Massachusetts, United States -... | ecosystem: Environmental > Terrestrial > Soil > Temperate forest >... | reverse complement strand
GTTATGCGCTGCGCGTCTTTCCCCAAGAGGAAAGCCCCGGCCAAGATAGTGTCGAAGCCAACCCGCTCCAGTTCATCAGCCTCTTCTTCGTAGAGTCTGTTGACATTTCCAGCGTCGGTATACGTTTCGATCAATCTTCGGATATCTTGGACGTCTCGCTCCTCGTGCCGATCGAGCCAAGCAAAGAGTTTGAGGACTATGAGTCCGGGTAGGGAAGCAACAGGAATGATGAGGTTAGGGCGAATCTGTACGCGCAGCGAGTTCTCAAATACATCCGAGAAAGCCGCCACATTCATGACGATATCGGTGTCGGGTGGCCAGGCGATTGTTCGCTCAGCCGTCTCCAGCTTTCCGAACGGAATGATGTCGATGATTGTTTCGAATGATGTGCCAGTTGGCTGGTAGTAAGCCGCTGGGCATTTCGTCCTTTATCTGTGAACCCCGGAATGTCGAGAAACAGCTGTCTCACAATCGCGAACTGCTCCCACGAGTCCACAAGAATGGCGAAGTCCAGATCATAGGTGGCGCGGGTCACAGCGTGGCCGAACACGTGATAGAGCAGCAGATCTCGAGCGGTGGCACCTACCAGCATGTAGTGTATCTTCGCGTCGCGAAGGAGCCCATCGATGAGTTCCAAGATGCTGAGCGTTAGTGGATCGACAGGACGTTCAGGGCTGATGAACAATTGGCTCGAGAAAACGCTCATAGACCTCTTTGGCTGCTTCTATGTTGCGCCCATCGGTGGTCGCCATCAGATCAGCGTAAACCAGGAGCGGTGGAGCGATGTCCGTCGGTTGGCCGATTAGCTCCGGGTGCCAGAACATCTCTAATATCTCTGTATTCCCGTCCGTCGCCAAGCGCATTCGGGCTTTCGTCATAAGTGCGGTCGGAGGTGTGCCGGGAACATAGATCAGGAAATGTTCGGCCTTTAGATAGCGAGTGAGTTTTTCGGCACCGTATTCTCCTCCCCAATGGGCTCCGAATGCTTCCAGGCCGATGTGCGTCAACTGGTCTCGATCAGCCTGATATCGTCGCGGTCTAAGCGTGGGACGCAGGTTGGCAGGATAGTAGGTGACCCATTCGTTGAGCAGTTCTTTTTTTCTGAGAAGGGTTCCATTCGGCGTTTTCGCCTTTTGAAGGTACCCGCGTTGGGTGAGGTCGTTGAGGACTGGGCCGATGACTCCAAGCGCGACCTTCGCAAATTTGGCAACTTCCCGGTATGGTGCACCGGCTAATACGGGTCTGCACAGGAGGGCGAAGACGACTTTGAGTCCCGCGGGATTGTTGGCGCGATATACATCCTTGAAGGGTCGGGCAGGGCGTGCTTTGCCCCGTATATCGGCCACAAATGTGTCCGTCGGAAGGTAAAGGTTACCGGCGGTATCGAGGAAGGGAAGATCAAGTCTTCGACATTCTTCAGCCAAATCAGGTGTAGCGAACGTCGTGATGAGGAGTGGACGATACCCGGGATAGCGTTGTGTAATGATCTCCTGCAACTGATCCCGGATCTGGGCAACGGCGATACGCCGGTCGATTGTTTTGATCTCTGCGACGAAGTGCTGCTTGTGCCCATTCAGGGTGATCGTCAGCACAGCATCAGCCCTTAGATTTGGGTGGTGGATGGCTAACCGGCGGACGTCCACCTTGACCGTCTTCAGGCCGGCGGTGGCCTGAAGGGCGGCAATTGCAGTTTGAAGAGTCTGATATTCCCGGGCTGCTAGCTCCATGTCCTCTCCTCCCGTTCACGATTATAGCTTGTTCACGTAACGTGAACAAATTGATTTGGTGAACACAGAGCCCTCGATCTCTCAAGCTAATAAGGCAAAGAAATGGGCTGAACCCCCACGGTCAGCCCACGCCCACTGGTTAGAAGTTGAATGCTAATTTGATGCCAAACAGAGCCCGGAATACCACCGTGTGAAGTTGACGGGTGAACATTCTAAAGGGGTTAGTAGCCGATAGAGCCGGTAGAAATCGATAAACCGCCAGTGCGAACGATTTCAATAGTTCACAAGTCGTCGCCAATCCGGAAGTTTGGCGCTGTTATATCTCGGAGAGCGCAAAATCGCTTAGGCCACTCATCGAGGAACCGATCAGTAACGAAAGTCGGCTTTTGTTGACAAACCAATCAACCCCAAGTAGCGCGTTTTGGAACGCCGACCAGCAAAAGGCATACACGTTGAGATAAGGGGTTAGCAATTCGCAATCCATGAGCCAACGAAGAAAGATTGTGAGCCTTTCGCGACCGCAGTAGATCTTCGGATGGAGTGGCGACATGGTTCCCGACTATGTTTTGCTTCTCGCGTCTTGCCTCAATCTTGTCTCAGTCGCATTGCAAGTTCACAAATTTCGCGGAGAATCCGGCCGAGATCTGTGGCCTTGATGTCAGCGAACAACATCCGGGAAGCTACGTCAGCATTCGGATGTGTTGCAACTTTTAGGGTGGCTGAGTGGTGACGTGAAAGAATCGCGAAATGGGAACCCGACCGGCGATCTTCAAATGGCGGCAGACCGAACCCGGCCTCATACTCAGTGCAGTCCGGTGGTATCTTCGCTATTCTCTCTCGCTGCGCGATGTTGAGGAGCTGCTGGAGGAGCGCGGTCTCCATGTCGATCACACAACGGTCTGGCGCTGGGTGCAGGATTACGGCCCGGAGTTGGAGCAACGACTGCGAAGGCATCTCAAGCCGACCAACAAGTCGTGGCGAGTGGACGAAACCTACGTTCGCGTGCAGGGTCGCTGGTGCTACCTGTATCGGGCCATCGATTCCAAGGGTGCCACCATCGATTTCCTGCTGTCAGCCCACGACAGACGTTCGGCAACAAATTTGTCTGCATTTTGAAACTTGCAACACTACCCTCCGAAGAGTAGCGTATTGAGGCTGCCAAATCGATCATGCGGTGAAGTCGCGCAGGGGGAGGATGACGCTGGACTGTGTTGCGCCATTCCAGACGATGCGAAAGGCGGCGTCAAATGCCTTCTGCTGCTGGTCTTGCGGTAGCTTGGCGATTTCGAGCGAATGACCGACGCCGATCTGATCGGCCAGAAAGGCGTCTGCGATGGATGGCAAAAGCTCTACCAGCTTCAATCGAGTTGCGATGAATGACGGACTTTTGCCCGCCTTCGCTGCGAGGCTGTTGATGTCGTACTGCAAACCATCGGTATGCAGCAAAGCATGAAAGGCGAATGCTTCCTCAAGTGGATGCACCCCTTCCCTCTGATTGTTCTCCACCAGTTGAGCTTCGACACAGGCGGCATCGGAGAGTGAGACGACACGCACTGGAACTTGCTCCAATGCTGCAAGCTTCGCGGCGCGGTAACGCCGTGCGCCCGCGATGATCTCATATAGATTGGTGTCGATGGCGCGGACAAGCAAAGGCTGCAAAACGCCCTGCGCTTTGAAGCTCTCCGCATTTTGTGGCCGTCACCGTTTTGTGGCCTTCGGCGCCAAAGAGAGATCCTGGTATAGCGCTCCGCGTTTCGATGGCCACATAACGGATGAACTAAGCCCGAACCAAACATTTCAATCAGGCGGACATGCTCTTGACATTCACATTATTGCGGAATATAGTCGATTATCGTTATATCGATCATCGATCATGATATGCCCAAACGAAGATTGGATCCCTTACCCTCGGCGGCTTTTCAGATTCTGCTCTCCCTCGCAGATGATGATCTTCATGGTTATGGAATCATGCGACAGGTGGAGCAGCAGACGAACGGCCGTATGCGAATGGGGCCTGGAACTCTCTACAGTTCGATCCAGGCACTGCTGGAAGACGGCCTGATTGAGGAAGTGGATCGGAGCGGCGAACTGGCGGGGACTGATGAGCGGCGGCGATATTACCGTTTGGCGACCGCTGGGCGAAAGCTGGCACGATCTGAAGCCGAGAGACTCGCTGACTTGCTTCGGGTGGCGCGGGCAAAGAATATTCTGAGGGGGGACTATGTCTGAAAAGATATACGCCTACCTGCTTCGCTTATTCCCATCAACTTTCCGAAGACGCTACGAGGAAGAAGCGCTGCGACTTCTTCACGACCGACTCAGCGATGAAAGGGGCTTCTTCCGCCGATTACGTCTCAGCTACGACTTGATAACGGATATTGTCGGAGGTCTGCCGCAAGCGTATAGAAACTCGTATGGAGAAGTCGCGGCTACTGCTTCGCTTACGCCCCAATTCAACGGAATTCCTTCATTCCGGATTCTTCAGAAAGAACCAATTCGACGAGAAGTAATCGCTATTGCCGGTGTCTTCTCAGTCACTGCGCTTGCCACATTTTTGTTTGTAATGAGCCGACCAATTCCGTATCGCCCGGCCGTGCAGAACGGCCCCATGTCTCCCATCGAATCGGTAATTGAGCGTCTCAACCAACCAATATCGCCTAATTCGGCAGATAACGGTCACGCGGATCCTCCCGAGCCGGCCTCAACCAATTTAAGTCGATCAGGGGCTCGGCCACTACCTGGGAAAAGAGCGCTACTCCCATCAGGGACCCGATCCGCGGCAAGCGCAGCTAATCAACCTGCCCCATCGCATGAACAGAATTCAAACGCTAGCTACTCCAACCAGGGGTCGTCAGTTGCAGTCGTAGCGTCTTCATCGCTGGCGCAAGGTCAGCCAGGAACAATGCGAAACGTAACACCAAGCGCAGCCCCTCCCAATATGCAGACTTTCGTCCATGCCGATGTGGTCGCAAACCTCCCAGCAAGGTGGACCGGATCATTCCGAGCAGTCGGCGGAGGTGTCGATGTCCCGCAATGGTTCATTTTGAAGCAGGACAGCGCAAAGCTGACCGGGACCGGCGGCCCAGGATTCACGGAACAATATCCGATCATCCATGGTTTGGTGGCCAGTGATTCCGTGAAGTTCGAATTGAATAATCGGAGAAAAACATTTCTCTATGACCTGAGATTCGAAGGCAAGGTACTCCGAGGTACTTTATCCATCAAAAGTGCGAACGAAATGCGGGACATCAAGGTGCGTTTAGAGCGCGTGCAGTAGTGCTGAGTCACACTGCCTCTTTCCGATAGCATGCCTTGCCCTCCCGCGAACAAAGAAATACTTCCGTCGATCCTATGACACGACTGCCTATATTTGATGAGCTTAACGCGGACATTCATTATGGCCTGCGCTCGCTGTTTAAGAATCCCGGACATGCGCTCGTCGCGGTGATTTCGCTGGCACTCGGGATCGGGGCCACAACTGCCATGTTCAGCCTCATCTATTCAGTTCTGATCCATCCCTTTCCCTATGCCGATTCTGACAGGATCATGAACCCGGACATCGCCACGATTGAGGGACCACGTATGCGCTGGTTTGCGATATCCAGGACGCAGTTTGAAGAATTGGGGAGAGCGAAGTCGATAGAAAGCCTGCTTGGCTTCAGAAACGACAACGCAGAGCTAAAGGGAGGGGACCTTCCGGAAGATGTTGCCGTGATGTACCTGACGGAAAATGCTGATACTTTCTTGGGTGTGCCTGCATTGCTGGGGCGCGGGATCCAACGGTCGGATGCAACCGGCGGTGGCAATCACGTAGCGGTTTTGAATTACAGGTTCTGGCAGCGCCATTTTCAGGGCGACCGCACCGTGATCGGCCGTACATTACAGATCAACGATGACAATTACACGATCGTCGGCGTGATGCCCCGCAACTTCGCTTTTAACGACACAATGGGAGTGAGCGATGTCTACCTTCCCATGAGCTTGCTACATGACAGCATTGATCGTCCTGTACGGGCAGTCGCCTGGATAAAACTAAAAGCCAACGTAAGTCTAGATGCGGCCGATGCGGAACTGGATGCAATCGTCCACCAGTTCGCGATAGAGAATCCGCGATACTTCGCAAAGAAATTTCGCCTTCAGCTACAACCAATCATCGTTCCTTACGAGCGGAACACAGGTCACACGCTGAGTTTGCTGCTTGCCGGAGTTGTGCTTCTCCTTGCTATTGGTTGCGCGAATTGTTCAATTTTACTTCTCGCACGTGGCGAAGCGCGTCAGCATGAACTCGCGGTGCGCAGCGCCATAGGCGCGGACAGATGGAGAATCATTCGACAGCTTCTCGTGGAAGCGCTGGTCATCTCATTCTCCGGCGCTTTGCCGGGCGTCGTTGCTTCCTACTGGCTCGCCAAGTTACCGATACAGCTGTCTCCCAATTCGTTTCCTCCGGAATCGGTGATCCACATCAACATTCCAGTCCTCGCGTTTTCCATCGGACTGTCGTTCCTATGCGGGATAGCTTTTAGCTTATTCCCAGCGCTCCGACTGTCGAAGCCCGATCTCATCCGGAGAATGCAGGGAAACATGCGCAGCATCTCTCCAGGCGGCGGTAAGCATCGGCTCAATCTGCTCATTGTCGGACAAACAGCCTTGACGCTTTTGCTGCTCGCCACCGCTGGTGCGGCCATCGCAACATTTCTTGGCCTGATGAAAGTACCGCTTGGATATGACCCGAAAAACGTCATGCAGGTTGGCATCATGATGCATTTCAACAATCCCAAGGAGTGGCAAGGCATTCAACCGCGTGAAGGGCGCATCGCTTACATCGAACAGATACGGCAGAAGATTGTTTCCGTTCCTGGAGTGACGTCCGTTGCCGTCGCTACAGCATCAACGCCACCCTACAGCGGATTTGATTTTCCCGTCGAGATCGCTGGTAAAGTTCGTAGAGCGGATCAGGGGACGCGCGTTCATTTCGTCGGCCCCGAATTCTTTAGCACTCTCCATATCCAAATGCTTCAGGGACGGATCTGGACTCAAGCGGAAAATATGCGCGGCGATTATATCGCTATTGTGAATGAAACCTTTGCGCGCCAGTATTGGGCGCATCAGGACCCTACCGCGCAGCAACTACGCCTGCCTGCGCTCAAAGGATCCGGGCCGTTCGTGGTCGCTTCCCCAGGAAGCGCCGATTGGCGTCAAGTTCTCGGAATCATAGCTGACCTGCGCAATGATGGTCTCGACCACCCCTCCGTTCCCGAAGTGTATGTGCCATACACCACCTACATGTTACCCACTACGCAGTTCGAAATCCGCACTCATAGCGAGCCGATGGCTTACCTGTATGCCGTGCGAAAGGCAGTTCAGTCGGTAGCTCCGGAACAGCAGATATCGAATGACGCGTATGAGCTCGATGAAGCAATCACGCGCGATGCGCAATGGACTAAGCAGCGTCTGTTTTCCACTCTTTTCGGATTTTTCTCCGGTTTGGCCCTTGCGCTGACATCCGCAGGACTTTTCAGCATAGTCTCGTACGGCGTTGCACAAAGAACGACGGAGTTTGGCATTCGAACAGCGTTGGGAGCGCCCCGCATTCATATTCTTTGGGTTGCCACACGTGCTGCGGTTGTCAGTGTCGCCGCTGGTGTTTCATTTGGCCTCGTTATCAGTTTTCTGATTCAAACGATTCTGTCACATTGGACCGACAGTGCCGCAAGTGTCGGCAGTCTTTGGTCGGCTATCGCGCTACTCATGTTCAGTTCGCTGGTTGCATTTGCCTTGCCTGCCCGGCGGGCTGCTTCGATTCAGCCGATTGAAGCTCTCAGGTATGAATAGCTAGCATTCGTTTTTCAAAAAGGAAAAGCGAATCAGGACCTCATGTCGTCCTGCGATCATATCGGTTTTGCACTGCCAAGCGCATGATTATTCTCCATCGGATATTTCCGAATGGAGGGTGTCATGATCGAACACTATTACGTCAAACCTTCAACCATCGACCGAATCCGTGACAGTTGGCTTGGCTCTCAAGTCGACGACTACTCGGGATGGATGGAAACGAACGGGTATTCTTCGCGTACCATCTTTCGCCGGTTGCCACGGCTTTTCCGTTTTGCCGAGTTCGCGCAGAAGCGGGGATGTACAGATGTTGTTTCGTTGTTTCTGCCCTTTCTCTCGTTGATGAAATTGTGTCTGAATGGCTGGTTCAGCACGGAGCGGAGGCAAAGACATCAGCCTCGCTGCGCAAACATGCGATTGATGTTGGAAATGCGACACGTCAGATGCTGCGACTGGCCGGTGGTGGCCCGGTAAGGCATAATCGCCACCGCCGCCCATTTCCACTTGAATTAGAAGTTCCTGGGTTCCAAAAATATTTGCGCAGTGAATGCGGACTGATGGAGAGCACGATTGACGGGGACCGGCATCATCTGCACGAGTTTGGGCAGTATCTGCGGAAAGCCGGAATCAGCTCGCTCGGCAACCTGTCGCCCACTCGACTAACCAATCATTTGGTATTGATTGGCCATGCGGAGTTCGCGTTCGTGTGCGAATCGCTCTACGCCTGCGAAAATCGAGTCGGGGTCGAGATGTGCTTCCACGATCACTTCCGGTTCGAGTCCGCCGCTTCTCCAGCAATTGTCGAAGTCGGACGTGAGTGAATACTCGTCCGTCAACGGACCAACGTTGCGCAGCGGCCACATGCGTCGCGTGCCCGTCGATACCACCATCAAATCGTAGCGGGCCGCGGGGGGCAATACGGAATCGCGATATCCTTGCGGCTGGCGATCGAACAACTCCTCGCTGATCGCCGCGATCACCTTCACGTTCACACCGATCGCTTCGAGTTTCGGCAGCACTTTCACGAGATTCACAGTGGAACTCGATCCTTGCGCGATCACGTAACCGTGGCGCGGCTTGTCCGGCGCGAAATCGCGGATCACGTACAGGCCTTTTGCCGCAGCGCGCAGATCGGGGTCGGCGAAACGGCTGCGGTCCGCGATTGCGAAGTCGGGACGCGCCACCTCCAGCGTGATGATGCCCACGCGCGGATCGCGCGCTGCGATTTCCGCGGCCGCGAAATAGCCGGCCGCAACATCGTTGTAATCCCAGAAGCTCAAATTAATAATCTGACCGCGCGGGAACAGCTTCCACACTTGCGGAGCGAAGATGCCGAAGTGCGTGCGCGCGTCGGCCGCCGTTTCAGGACCAGAGTGAGCGGTAAGAATATGCAGCACGCCGACGCGGAATTTGGTGTCCTGCTTTTGTTGACTCCAAACGCGCGCCGGAGTGTACATCAGCGGAGTGAACGCTCCGTACGTGCCACTCAAAGCCCAAACGCCGGCGAATTGTTCGGGATCGATGGAAGCGCTTTGACTGACCAGCCCGATGGCCGTGGAAACATTGCCCGCTTCTTGAATGGCTGCCTTCAAGCGTGTGCCCAGTGGATTGTCCACGGGACTGTAGTGTCCCCATAAACTGCCGTGCTCGACGTTAATTGACTCCGAAAGGTCGGCGGCCGCCGTGAAGAACCGCCCTTCAGTGACGTAATTCATCCACTTGATGATTTCGGAAATCGCGCGCCGCGTTCCGGCCATCTCGCCCGGCTTCCTGAAAAGCGCAATACTGACTTGCTTTTCCGCCCCGGATATCACATTCCGAACCGAGACCTTCTGCGAGCCTTCAGGTAGCGCCGCGACGCGCAGGCGATCGTCGAGGAACGGATCGCTCGAGGCTGAGATCCGCAACTTCACGTCGTTGCGCACAGTATCGCCAATTTCCACGAGGCGATCGGTGAGGCGGTCGCCCAATTTTTCACGGTCGAGCAGCGACATCACCACGTCGATGTTCGTCTTGAACTGGATCAATCGCTCACGATTGTTGCTGACCGGGCCGTTGCGAACTCCTTCGAACTGAACGCCGTAATGCTTCTCGAACGTCCGCGCCAGCGCGACGAAATAATCCGAGTTCATCTTCAGCGCGTAGGGATGGCTTGGGTAACTCACCAATTGATCGCCGTAGCCGGGGATATTTCCGTCGACGGCAGCGGGCCAGTAGCCCTTGGTCGTTTTGCCAATCGCAACGATCGGCCGGCGGTCGTGCGGGTCCACTTCGTCCATTGCCTTCAGCGCCGCGGCCACTTCCCCATAATCATTACCATTCGACAGCCTGAAGACATTCCATCCATACGACGCCCATTGATTCACGAGATCATACCCGTCGAACTGCACTGCGATCACGCCGCCAATCAGGCAATCGTCGATCCCCGCGTTGTTGTCAGAAACCATCACGCGCAAACGCTTTCCCACTTGCAGAGCGAGTGCCTGCGTTTTCAACTCCTGCGCGTGACCTTCGGTGAGCGCGAATTCGCCTTCCAGCGCGATCACTTTCGGCGAGTCTGGCGCACCCGCCACATCCCAGAACGCCGCTTTCCCCGCAGCCGTCGCGATGCCTATGCCCGAGGGTCCACCGTTCACGTCGTTAGTACAGTCGGTACTCTCGGAATGCCCCGAGAGCGCGCGAATGCCGCGGCCCTTCGCTTGCGCGAAAAGCGGATGGTCCTCCAAGTTCGCTTCGTGCAGCAGCGTCTTAAGCGCCCCCGCGCCGCGCCGGAATCCTAGCGCGTCGATCGGCAACATCGCGACGTGCGGATCGACGCGATAACGCGGATCGCCGGTTTGCTGATACCTGCGATACAGCGCCTCGCCCATGATCATCCACAGCGCGTAACATGTGGGGATCGAGTGCCCCGCCGCGAGCATGAATTTGTCGGAGTAAGGATGCTTCGGCCGGCGGTAATCGAAACGGAGGCCGCCGTTTTCGGGCCCGATCAGATGCGCCGCAACATTGTACGGTGTGTATGCGAGCGGTCCACCGAGATGTCCGGTTTGCGCGTAATTTCCAAGCAGCACCACGGTCATGCAGGTCATGTATCCAATGTCGTCGAGCAGCGGATCGTATGCCACAGATTGCTGCCTGGAGGGAGGAGGACCTTCGTGAACGCGCGATATGATAGATGGTCTCAATGGGAATTAACCTCATTAGTATCAATGAAACGCAGGGGATAGGGGCGAGCTGACGGGCTTAGAACAAGCGCATCTGGATTTAGAGTCATGGAGCGCAGTGGCCCTGAATCTACAGTTCGATTCATTTACGGTCGAAAACCACACTGGGATATCCAGATCACAGTCCTCAGTCGCAAACGTTCCCATTTCTGAAAGCTTCCTTGTTGACAACGACGCGTTTACCGCAGGTGCTTTTCTGGTCATTCTACGGCTAGGCAGCTTCAGCGGTTGTAGTTCGGGACTGGTCCGCGAAACTCATACCATATCTGATCGCATTCTGAGAGGACCTCCTGTGTTAGAGGCCGTTGAGCACAGGCATCCAGATTCTGTTTCAACTGCGCTGTTGACGATGCACCAAGAATCACTACATCCGTAGCTGTGTGGTGAAGCAACCAGGCAAGAGCAAGCCCAATCAATGAGCGCCCGGCGCGATCCGCGACTTTTTTTAGTTCCTCAACTGCGTTAAAGCTACGCTCATTCCAATATCGATCCTGATACATGCGATTTTTATCGAAGCGTCCTTCTGGAATATGTGAATGAACATGCTTGCCCGTGAGCAATCCGGCAGCAAGGGGATTGTATGCGAGTATGCTAACGCCATACTCCCTGGCCATGGGCACAAACTCCTGCTCGACGCCACGCGCGAGCAGGTTATACATCGGCTGCGAAATATATGTTGGGGTATAGCTCTTGGCTTGCGCCATATCCAGCATCTGCACTACTTGCCAGCATGCGTAGTTGGAGGTTCCTGGGTAGCGTATTTTGCCTTGCTTTACCAGGGACTCCATTGCTTCAAGAGTTTCTTCGATCGGAACATCGTAATCCGGCTGATGCAGAAAATAAATGTCGAGATACTCTGTCTGGAGGCGCCGTAGGGAATTCTCGATTGCACGGAAGATGGCACGTTTTGAGAGTCCACTTTCGCCTGGACCCTCACCCATCTTCATGCGAACTTTGGATGCCAGAACGACATTATCCCGTCTGCCCTTGAGGGCATTCCCCAGCATCTCTTCAGCAACGCCAAGCTGATACATGTTGGCCGTATCCAAAAAATTGATACCGGCATCCAGGCACACGTCGATCATACATGTTGATTCATTCTGGTTTGCTGGCTTGCCAAAAGTCATCGTACCCAAGCAGAGCCGGCTCACGTTTAGATTTGTGTGCTGTAGAACCTTATATTCCACCGCATCTTCTCCTGGAGATCTGTCCCGTGCACAAGGTTTTGGAAATGACCTTTAGATTTCGTCAGGCCTGCACCAACCGGCACTGCAGTCGTAAAATCCTGAGTATGGCGCCGGCTTGGGATCGAGCATCGCTACCAGTTTGTTCAGGATGGCGAAGGCACAAAATCCATTACCCTGAGGGTTGTAATGGCCAACGTAGTAGCGCTTAAGATAATCTTTGACGTTCGTTTTGAACTCCGCATGATCGACTGCGTGAGCTTCCAATAAATCAACGTAGGGTAGCTTACTCGCGTCGAGAAAATTTACAAAGCTGTGGTCAAAGCGTTTCTCGCCTTGGAGTCTCTTTGCCACATTCGTTGGACCGTAGGAAAGAACATAAAGAACTCTCTTCTTATTGGTTGTTGCAAATTGCTCGATTTGATCGACAACACGAGTGCTGGCGAAAATCGCCGACTGCGTGTAAAGCGAGTCCGCCGTTTTGATCAAGTCGTCCCCGCTATAGTTCACCCGAGTTTGCATTCCTTGTTCTAACGCAAGAGCCTGGACCATTTGCACAATGTCGCGATCAGGGTTCTGCCCCGCTCCCAGAGCCTGCCGGAGCTTGAGCACGAAATCGTCTTTGAATCTCTTGTAAACCCAGTCCAGATCACACAGGTTGTAGAGAGACTCCGGCGTCGGACACGGATTCTTCATCTCTTTGAATTGACCGGTCGCTGGATTGGCCACTATATACGGCAGGGGTGGCTGAAAATGTTGCCAGTTTTTCCCGTTCGTAATTGCCTGCCAACTGATTAGGTTTCGGTAGTGGTCGTCGTCAAAAATGTTGAAGATGATGTACCGCGCAGGACAGACCGTTTCCTCACGCTTCATGCGCAGATATGCCTGGTATACCGAATAGCCGCCGATGCCGTAGTTGCGGATCGGTTCACCGAGAAAAGCGGCCAGCGCCTCCTGCCATGTCTCTCCGTCATTTACCTGCTCGCAGCTGGTAAAGCTGTTTCCGTAGGTATTAATGCGGCAAGTGCTCTCAGCGTACATGATTGTACGGCGCGCTCCAGATTTATCGTAGGTATAGGTGCAGATACTGTCGTTCATTCCCTGCCTGAACCTGCGATCCCTGTGGATATAACCGAGTTCAGCATCGTACTTGCTGAAAGGAAATGCCCGGCCAGCCAACCAGTCGCTTACTTCCTGCCGTGTTCTGACAAGAAGCGCGAGGTGTTCCCTTATTTCATCTTCATATGCTGAGGCCGAGGCAACTGTTCTTCCGTCAATGCCCTGGGTATAGACGGCGCCCGTGAGAATTCCCAGGAGGTACAGAAGCCGCCGTCTTCGCATAAAGGTTTCCTCGCCGAATTGAGCTCAAAAGTTTTGCTATAGCACCGGATGCGCAGAAACCAAAAGGCAGAGTGAGATCTCGGCTCATATCATGCGTTAATGGCCAGGTCGTTCAGTTGACTTTCTTAGTCGTTGCCCTATCCTCCAGGCAAGCGACAGACAACTTATCACGCAGGATCTCTCCTGGCGTGCAAAGGCTTAGGCTCCGTTGCTAAAGGGCTTCTTCACTAACGAAGCGCGTTACCTTACGCATCCGCGGGTCATTTTGCCGGTAATGCGCTCGCTGATAAAGAGGACGATAAACACCCGGCGGATCGATCGACACTACGTCATTCCCCTTCCGTATTATCGTGTACTCTCTCTTCTCCATCCACACCTTGTCAGTGCGTTCGTAGATCGGAAAGGTCAGCTTGGCCAAGTCGCCAGGTGTTACGCTCCCTACCTTCGCATACCGCCCGTCCCAGCCTAACGTTCTTTCCTGCCCATTTACCTGGCACTGCGTCTGCTCGGGCTTGACCCACTCAGGAATTCGTATTGATAGATCTACCGGCTCTTTGATCTTCACCTCAACCCGTCCCTGATAGGGAATGTAGCTGTCCACATCCGCCCACCGGGATGCCCGGTTCAGTAACAGGTTTATCTTCAGCTTCCCTTCCTGATAACGGAGAACCTTTTCCCAGACCCAATACAGCCCATTGCAGCCGTAAGCTGTGCAGCACGAACCCACACCAGACCGCGTACCATAACCAGCCCAGTCGTTTGGGCTCGGGTTCCCGGCAAAACCTCCCCTCATCCGCTCCAGAACCCGGTCAATACTGGTGTTATAAGTCGCCTTGGCCGGTGGCCCCTTCCTACCTACCTCAGGGATCCAATCAATCTCAAGCAACTGGTTCTCGGCGAGCTGATTTCGAACCCGCCGATCCACGTCGTCCCAGTAATCTCCCACCCCGGCCTCACTCAGACGCGCTGCTATGGCCAGCAAGTCTCCGATTCCGTCAGTCTCTGCCGTCTCCTGATAAGGCGAATGGGTCATATCCGGGAAGTAGCCCAAAAGTTCCTCACCGGGGGTAAGTACAAAAACGCTCTCATCGCCGGGTCCGGTCGTGAAATTTACATCCAGCGAAAGAGCATATTCCAAACCCTTGACTACAAACTCCATTACCTCCTTGTCTCCGACCGCCTCAGCATATTTTTGCATTCCCAGCAATCCACGCAGGTGAGCACCGGAATGCGCATTCTTTTCCAGGGCAGGTATAGCGTAGAAGCTGCCGTCCGGCCCATAGAAAATCTTTCGGAGATAATTAATCACTTGCTTCGTCAGCTTGAAACCTGGTTCATAACCCAGCACATCAGACGCATCTGCCAAACCCAGCACCAGGTTTGTCCCCTCCACCTCAATGGGATGTGTTGGCATGGGAGGCTGAGAAGGCTTGCTCTTCGCGGCCGAGAAAACGGAAGGCCAAAAGTAGGCATATTCGCCATCCACCACTGCCAGATTATTCAGACCATCAATCAGTCGGCGAGCTGAATCCTTCCACGGTCCGTTGGGATCTCTCTTTGCATACACCGCCAATGTGCGGAGCATGCATCCGCAAAGATAGGGTTGAAGAAGCTGGTCACCGGGATACTTTATAGCCTCGGCCACCGACAGTTGAAACCCTTCGAGGCCCCAGGGACGTCCCTTCAGCGGTGTATACAGCAGACCGTCAGGACCCTGCAGCTTGAGCGCCGCTTCCAGCCATCGGTGCTCAACGTGCAGATTCTGCTCGCTGCCGCTCATCACCCGATTGCGCGCCGTCGCATCCATCCAACCCTCCTCCCATGGCTCCATCCAGCACAACAGGGTCATGGAAGGTGGGTTGCTAAGGGGCGAAAAGACAGAGTAGACCTCGAAATTGGCCGGTTCGTACGTCGGCTCCGTCAGGCCGTTGACCGCTACCTGAGCGCGCTCTGCGAGGTCTAATGTATCCGGAACGGTCACTTCGTACCGTTCGCCTTTATAAGGCGGCAACTGAAACTCGGGGACATTAGGGTTGATATACCCAATTGCATCGCCCGGTTTCCACCCTGCCAGCTGGCTACGAACGGCGCGCGTGGCTCCGAGTGCGGTGTTTAGCGTCGAGCCCAGACTCCGGCCTATTCCGAAAGCGGTAGCAGCCATCACTCCAGCTTTCAGTAAATCCCGCCTCGTTTTTTCATACTGCATCAGTTTGTCCTCCTGCTCGATCGAGAGCCCCGACCTAATGAGGTATGCTTCCACTTCCATGGAAGGTGAGATCAGTACTCAACCAGATTCACCTTCAATCGACCACCCTCACATATCCATATATGTCGCAAGCAACAGAATGTGTCGCAAGTAACAGACATTACTTTATTGTCGTAATAATGTATACGGTATACATACAAGCCCTGTCAACTAAATTCACACTGGATAATTGGCTCTGTGGCTCTGTCGCTCTGTCGCGGCAAGTAAAGGGATCCTTTGCCCAGGGTTGAGTCTGTCAGAAGACTCGTTAAGGGCCCGAAGGGATAGCATTGTGCCGATGTGCTGATAGTTCTGGCCGATGATGTTTACCCAAATCGGCCTTGTGTTCGGAGGAGAACGAAATTCCGTACCATGTCGAAGATCCGGCTGAAATATGGCCCAAGCGATATCGCGCCCGGATTCCGAAAATGATGCAGCCTCTGATCAATCCCGATCACGGTCTTTAGAGAAGTCGGATTTTGACATATCTGGAGGGTACCCTTTTACAGTCCATCCTCCATCTACACCGATAATCTGTCCCGTTACGAATGCGGACTCATCACTAGCGAGAAAAACGCAAATGCCGGCATAATCTTCCACTAAAGCCGATCGTCCCGCAGGGATGACCGCACTCCATTGATGATCATACTCGGGATCGTAGCCCCGATTCCTTTCCGTGTTTGTGGGACCCGGTGCTATGGCGTTCACACGAATGTGCGGAGCCAACTCCAATGCAAGCTGGCGAGTGAGGGCCTCCAGGCCGCCCTTCGCCATCGAATACGCTGAATGGAAGGGGAGCATCAACCGGGCAGCACAAGAACTGATATTTATGATAGTTCCGCCGCCTCGTTGGATCAGCCTGGGGGCGGCGGCCGCCGACCCGAAAAACGGGCCTCTTAAATTGGTATTGATAACATCCTCAAAATCCTCCTCGGTTATTTCATGGAGTGGGGCAAAACGGGTTCTGGCAGCGTTATTGACTAAGATATCGAGGCCGCCAAATATCTGGCAGGTCGCTTCGATCAATTCTTCGAATGCTTGCCGGGAACCAATATCCGCTTGAAATATCTGTCCGATACCCCCTAACTGTCTAACCTCTGACCGTGTAACCTCAGCACCTGCTTTGTCCATCTTATAGTTGATGGCAACGTGTGCTCCGTGCGAAGCAAGCGCAACAGCCAGTCCTCGACCGATTCCTTTGCTTGCACCGGTAATCAACGCAACTTTTCCTGCAAGTTGTTTTGTCATGAAAAGACCTCACGAAATCGACTGAGAGCGCCTTCATCATGGTCCTTGGGATAAGCTTCGAGCCCGATAACCCCCTGATAGCCGATCTCCCGAAGAACCTCGGCGATGTAGGTGTAGTTGATCTCTCCAGTTCCAGGCTCATGCCTCCCGGGTACATCCGCTACATGTATATGACCGATATAGGATCTATACTTGCGGATCAGTTCCACAAGATTTCCCTCCTGAATTTGTGCATGATAGATATCAAGCAATAACTTGATTCGCGAGCTTCCTACCTCGCTAAGCAAGCTCACGACATCTTCAACAGCTGCGAAAGGGTATCCGGGATGATCCACCTTGGTATTAAGGTGCTCTATTGTATAGGTCAAGTTGTGCGTCTCTGCGAGTTCCGCAATCATGCATAATGTTTTGTATGCGGTGACCGAACGCGTTACTGGATGAGAAGCGACAGAGTGGGCAACCTGACCTTCGCTGTTAAGATGCCCGGAGGACATAAAAAGTGTCGTACAACTCAACTGCTTGGCAATCGGTATTGTCTCCTCGACTCCCGCAAGAAAATCCTTTACGCCATCCGGGTGAACCATACACCCCTTTGTATATCCGGTAAAGGCGATCACGCGAACCTGGGGATCGGCCGCAATATTATCGATTTCACGATTCCTCCAATTCCAAAACTCAACAAAAAACCCATTTGCCGCGATCCGCTTCACTCTCTCGATAAAGGGCAACTCAAGAAACACAGTATCAGCACAAATCGATAAAGAGAACATATCTTACTCCTTTACTATTAGATAACTTGGGACGCTTAGCGTCTCGAACGCTGCACTCGCTCACATAACATTGGTATGGTCAGAGATCAGATTAACTTCCGATATCTACTGCCTCCATTCACAACGCACAAAATAGTATAAGTTCTGACATTTCTACGATAGAGCAGCAGTTTCTTCGCTGACGAAGCGCGTGACCTTACGCATCCGCGGGTCATTTTGCCGGTAATGCGCTCGCTGATAAAGAGGATGATAAACACCCGGCGGATCGATCGATACTACGTCATTCCCCTTCCGTACTACCGTGTACTCTCGCTTCTCGACCCATACCTTATCGGTGCGTTCGTAGATCGGAAAGGTCAGCTTGGCCAAGTCGCCAGGTGTTACGCTCCCTACCTTCGCATACCGCCCGTCCCAGCCCAGCGTCCTCTCGTGCTCATTTACCAGGCACTGAGTCTCCCCTGACTTGACCCATTCCGGAATTCGTATCGACAGATCTACCGGCTCTTTGACCTTCACCTCAACCCGTCCCTGGTAGGGAATGTAGCTGTCCACATCCCCCCACCGAGAAGCCCGGTTTAGTAACAGGTTCACTCTAAGTCGACCATTGTCGTGTTGCAGGATATGTTTCCAAACCCAATATAGGCAGTTGCCGCCATAGACAGTGCAGCATCCCATCATGATCGCTTGCATTGGTCTGCCTACCCAATCATTAACACTAGGGTTAGTGGCAAAGCCTCCAATTGCTCTATCTGGCACACGGTCAACATTAACGTTAGACGATGTCTTGACTGGCCGGCCCTCCTCAGCGAGCTCATTTATCCAGTCTTTTGCGACTAACTGATTTTCGGCAAATTGATTACGAATCCAACGATCGGCGTCATCCCAGTAATCCGCGACCCCAGCCTGGCTCAGACGTAATGCGAGATAGATCATGTCAGCCACTTGATCGGTCTCACATGTCTGCCACACCGGAGAGTATGTCCATTCCGGAAAGAATCCCACAAAGCCCGCACCTGGGGTCTCGGAGATATCGTAGTCTGAGATTCCATGAGTAAAATTCACGTTTAGGAATTTCGTGTGTTCAAATACCCGAACCACGAATTCCATCAATTCCTTATCCCCGCGCAATTCTGCGTACTTTTCCATCGCCAATACACCGCGCAGGTGAGATGCAGTATGAGCTTCGAAGGCCAGCCCAGGTTCCGATAAAATACTGCCATCCGAATCGTAGAAATTCTTGCGAAGATAGTTGATGTGCATTTGTGCGAAGTCAAACCCCGGTTCGTAACCTAGGACCTGACACGCATCGACCATTCCTAACGTTATGTTCGAACTCTCAATCTCAAATGGATGTACAGGCATTGAAGGGTGCGAAGGCCGGTCTTTAGTGGCAATCATGCAGGAAGGCCAGAAATATACATAGTTCTTGTCAATGACCGCTAGATTTCTCAGACCATCCACTAGTCGACGCAGAGCATTTATCCAGGGACCATCGGGATCTCTCCTTGCATAAAGCGACATCGTGCGGAGCATGCACCCGCATAGATATGGTTGAAGAAATTGTTCGCCTGAAGGTTGCGCAATGCCCCTTATCTGAAATCCCTCAAGCCCCCATGGGCGGCCAATTAACGGAGTATAAAGCAGACCATCTGGACCTTGCAATTTGAGCGCTATCTCCATCCATCGTTGTTCCACATTTAGGTTCTGTTCGCTTCCACTTATCACCCGGCTTCGGATCAATGCTCCGCCCTGATTCTCGGTGTAGGGCTGATACCAACAGTTTAGTGACATGGATGGTGGTGAAGTCAGAAGGGAAATGCCACAATAGTATTCATAGTCCGCAAGAGGGTTTGTCGGTTCCGTGAGCGCATTTACCGCGAGCGATGCTCTCTCGGCAATATCCAGCGTATCGGGCACAATGGCTTCGTAACGCTCGCCATGGTACGGCACCAACTCAAATCTGGGGGCCGCGGAGTTTATATACTTGATGTTGCTGTCAGGCTCTGTGGTTTTATCATGATGCATATTCAGATTCCTCGCAGTACAGCTAATACTTCGTGCGCTCTGCGCGCTTACTCGAATCAACAGGAAAGGCGAGCCTTACCACCAGGGAAATTCCTGAGACGAAACAAATCGTGTCACCTTTGCATATAGAGGACGGCCCGATCGATAGTAGGTTCTTTGGTATAAGGGCAGATACTTTCCTGCTGGATCGACACTCACGACGTCATTGCCACGGAGGACAAATGTGTAATCCGATCCTTCAATATTTCGCCTTTCCGTCCGTTCCGAGATCGGAAAGCTCACCACAACCGTCTCACCCCGCTCTCGCTGGCCAACCTGAGCATAACGTCCCTCATATGTGAGTTCGCGCACACTGCCACCGACTTCGCATCGAGCTTCGCCCGGATTCACCCACTCCGGCAGACGCACGGCTAATTTAATCGGCTCTTTGACCCTAAACTCCACGCGGCCCATGTAGGGGAGATAGCTATCGATTTCAACCCACTTCGAGGCACGGTTGAACAGCAGGTTCACCTTGAGAGCGCCCTGATCGTAGCTGAGCATGTCCCGCCAGGCAGCAAAAAGTGCCCGCGAACCATCAGCCGTACAACAGTTCTGAACGGTGCTCACAATATTTTCCCGATTGCCGCCCTCCCAGTCCTCAGCCGAGACCCAGTCGTTGGCCCCCGACCAGCCGGCGAAGGCGCCCAGCGTGCGCTCCGCAACCCGATCCGTGGTATACCGCTTCGGATCGAAAAAGCCGGCATCGGTTTTCGATCGGGAATAGTCCAAATGGCCGTCACTCAACCAGTCGATCTGTGTGAGTTGATTTTCCGCAAGCTGATTGCGTATCCAGCGATCCGCGTCATCCCAGCAGTGATCATGGCCCAGCTTGGCCAGCATCAGCGCTGCTACAACCATGTCCGCCGTGGCGCAGGTCTCGCACGGCCGTGACCCGATTCGCGCATAGTCGCTGCAGACCTCCGGGAAGAAGCCCACCAGCGGATCCCCCTTGAGTTTGCCGTATTCATAAGACTTTACGGCTCGCTCCAGCAACGCCTTGTTGCCCGTTTGCAGGTAGACATAAATGCAGGCCAGGATGTTCGTGGTGTGGGTATGGAAATGTGCATAGTGTCCTTCGCCCGGGCCGGATCCGACATACCTTTCCACATGAAAGCGCCCATTCGGCTCGTTCACCTGCCGGTCAAATATGTTGAAGTTCATGATCCGTTCCGCCAGCTTGCTGGAGGACGGATCACCGAGCGCCCGGTCGTACATGACTAAACACATGGCGATCCAGGCCTGGGTCCCGGCCACATAAATGGATTCCTCCATAATGTCCCTCGGGAGTTTACTCACTGGCCTTCCCGGGTACATCCAGGTGGAAAAGAGGTAACTCTCATTTTCGCCCTTGTTGACCATCAGTCCGGCATAGCCATGGGCCAGCCTGCGGGCTGCTTCCTTCCACGGGCCGCTCGGGTCCATCTGCGCCAATATGCACATGGCCGCCAATGTGTGGGCGGTACCGAAGCTCAACAGGCAGAACTGCTTGGTTGGGTTTTCACTCGCGGCCGGTGATCCGGACGACCAATCGAAATTGGGATACATGGTCCAGTCTCGCCCTGTCAGGGGAGAGTAGATCATCCCGTCGGATCCCTGCCCCCTCAGCATGACTTCCATCCAGGTCTTATCAACCTCCAGGTTCTCCTTGCTCCCGCTCATAATACGCATCAGCACCGTCGACTCCCGGAACATACCCCAGGTGTCCATGTCACTCTGACAGGCATACATCGCTGGCGGCCGCGCCATGTGCGCCACGGGAAAATAGATTTCGTAATCAAGGTTCGGGTTAGTCATGCTGGTCATGGCGTGCACAGCTAACCGGGCGCGTTCCGATAAATCCAGCGTCGCAGGAACGACGGCGTCGTAAAACTCGCCAGGATAGTCCGGCGCTAGAAAAGCAGGGAGATTGGGGTTGATGTATTCGATCTTGCCCATGGCCTTCGGATCCGGCAGGAAGGGACCTGCACTTCCTGCATCGCTGGCCGTAGCATCCTCATGCTTCAACTCGGCATCGGCGAAAACATCAACCTGACTCATGCCGGCTCCGACCAGACTCAGAGCCCCCGCCTGAAGGAATTGCCTCCTCGGCATCTTCCTCAGACCATCACTAGACTGCCCCATAACGTCCTTCCCGTATGAGTTATGCTTTTACGTTCGGCTACTCCTCTAAATTTTTGTTCATATCTCTCAGTGATCGGCACCTCCAGTTATGTGCGTTCAAAACTGCACCGGAAGTGATTCGAGACAGCGGATAGTAAGATTTTCTCTCCAATTTAAAGCTATGTTGTCTTGAAGGCGGATGTTTGGGAATTGCTGTATCAGGCTACTGATGGCGATTTGGCCTTCGATCCGTGCTAATGGAGCACCAAGACAGAAATGGATGTTCCACCCGAAAGCCAGATGCCTGTTGTTCTTGCGATCGATATCCAACTGATCAGGATCCGGGAATATTGATGGATCCCGGTTGGCCGAACCTAGCACAAGAATGACAGCCTGCCCCTTTCCTATCTGACGATTCCGCAATTCAATGTCCTCAGTTGCAAGACGCGGTAGGATTTGGATGGGGCTTTCGTATCGGAGAAACTCTTCGATAGCTGACTTGCTCAATTCCGGTTGCTTCCTTAACCTTTCTAGCTCATCCGGGTTATGCATCAAAAGAAAAATGCCGTTTCCGATCAAGCTAACCGTTGTTTCTTCACCAGCTGAAAACAGAAAGACGCACAACCCAAGCAGCTCTTGCTCTGTCAATCCGTCATCTATGCCTTCGACAGCAGCAAGCGAGCTGATCATATCGCCGAGCGGTTGATGGCGGCGCTGGAGTGAAAGTTCGCGGAGGAAGCTAGCCACTTCTTTCTGGCTCTTATAGGCTTGGTCCGCGGTCCTTGCCAAAGATGGACCGAAACCGCCAACAAAAGCGTTAATATCGTCGAGGTATGCCTTGAATTGCTCTTGTTTATCCGAGTCGATCCCCAAAATTTCACAGATAACGGTGGCTGGTAGAGGAAATGCGAAGTCCTTGATAATGTCCATCTGCCCTCTCGGCTGGACTCTATCGAGAAGTGTTCGAACAATTGCTTGGATACGGTCGCGCATGTCTTCCGCAAGCCTCGGAGTAAACACCTTGCTCACGAGTTTGCGCATGCGTGTATGTTTGGGAGGGTCCGTAAATCCTAACCAATTCGATATATGTTCACCTAACGGTTGGAGTTCGGTTCGCTGTGGCTCAGGAAGAGTGCGCATGTAGGCCGATGTCCGGTTGGATGCCAAGCGCGGATCACTCAGGCATGCATAAACATCGTCGTATCGGGTAATGAGCCAGCTACTGAGCCGTTCACTCCAATGGACAGGATTTCTCTCTCGAAGCTGATCAAACAGCGGATATGGATCGTCAAGTCGACCTTCACAATAAAGTTCGTATTCTTCAAGATTTTCGAGCTCGCTATTTAAAGCCACATTCATTCAGACTCCTGCAGTACAGCTAATACTTCGTGCGCTCTGCGCGCTTACTCGAATCAACAGGAAAGGCGAGCCTTACCACCAGGGAAATTCCTGAGACGAAACAAATCGTGTCACCTTTGCATATAGAGGACGGCCCGATCGATAGTAGGTTCTTTGGTATAAGGGCAGATACTTTCCTGCTGGATCGACACTCACGACGTCATTGCCACGGAGGACAAATGTGTAATCCGATCCTTCAATATTTCGCCTTTCCGTCCGTTCCGAGATCGGAAAGCTCACCACAACCGTCTCACCCCGCTCTCGCTGGCCAACCTGAGCATAACGTCCCTCATATGTGAGTTCGCGCACACTGCCACCGACTTCGCATCGAGCTTCGCCCGGATTCACCCACTCCGGCAGACGCACGGCTAATTTAATCGGCTCTTTGACCCTAAACTCCACGCGGCCCATGTAGGGGAGATAGCTATCGATTTCAACCCACTTCGAGGCACGGTTGAACAGCAGGTTCACCTTGAGAGCGCCCTGATCGTAGCTGAGCATGTCCCGCCAGGCAGCAAAAAGTGCCCGCGAACCATCAGCCGTACAACAGTTCTGAACGGTGCTCACAATATTTTCCCGATTGCCGCCCTCCCAGTCCTCAGCCGAGACCCAGTCGTTGGCCCCCGACCAGCCGGCGAAGGCGCCCAGCGTGCGCTCCGCAACCCGATCCGTGGTATACCGCTTCGGATCGAAAAAGCCGGCATCGGTTTTCGATCGGGAATAGTCCAAATGGCCGTCACTCAACCAGTCGATCTGTGTGAGTTGATTTTCCGCAAGCTGATTGCGTATCCAGCGATCCGCGTCATCCCAGCAGTGATCATGGCCCAGCTTGGCCAGCATCAGCGCTGCTACAACCATGTCCGCCGTGGCGCAGGTCTCGCACGGCCGTGACCCGATTCGCGCATAGTCGCTGCAGACCTCCGGGAAGAAGCCCACCAGCGGATCCCCCTTGAGTTTGCCGTATTCATAAGACTTTACGGCTCGCTCCAGCAACGCCTTGTTGCCCGTTTGCAGGTAGACATAAATGCAGGCCAGGATGTTCGTGGTGTGGGTATGGAAATGTGCATAGTGTCCTTCGCCCGGGCCGGATCCGACATACCTTTCCACATGAAAGCGCCCATTCGGCTCGTTCACCTGCCGGTCAAATATGTTGAAGTTCATGATCCGTTCCGCCAGCTTGCTGGAGGACGGATCACCGAGCGCCCGGTCGTACATGACTAAACACATGGCGATCCAGGCCTGGGTCCCGGCCACATAAATGGATTCCTCCATAATGTCCCTCGGGAGTTTACTCACTGGCCTTCCCGGGTACATCCAGGTGGAAAAGAGGTAACTCTCATTTTCGCCCTTGTTGACCATCAGTCCGGCATAGCCATGGGCCAGCCTGCGGGCTGCTTCCTTCCACGGGCCGCTCGGGTCCATCTGCGCCAATATGCACATGGCCGCCAATGTGTGGGCGGTACCGAAGCTCAACAGGCAGAACTGCTTGGTTGGGTTTTCACTCGCGGCCGGTGATCCGGACGACCAATCGAAATTGGGATACATGGTCCAGTCTCGCCCTGTCAGGGGAGAGTAGATCATCCCGTCGGATCCCTGCCCCCTCAGCATGACTTCCATCCAGGTCTTATCAACCTCCAGGTTCTCCTTGCTCCCGCTCATAATACGCATCAGCACCGTCGACTCCCGGAACATACCCCAGGTGTCCATGTCACTCTGACAGGCATACATCGCTGGCGGCCGCGCCATGTGCGCCACGGGAAAATAGATTTCGTAATCAAGGTTCGGGTTAGTCATGCTGGTCATGGCGTGCACAGCTAACCGGGCGCGTTCCGATAAATCCAGCGTCGCAGGAACGACGGCGTCGTAAAACTCGCCAGGATAGTCCGGCGCTAGAAAAGCAGGGAGATTGGGGTTGATGTATTCGATCTTGCCCATGGCCTTCGGATCCGGCAGGAAGGGACCTGCACTTCCTGCATCGCTGGCCGTAGCATCCTCATGCTTCAACTCGGCATCGGCGAAAACATCAACCTGACTCATGCCGGCTCCGACCAGACTCAGAGCCCC
>Ga0207021_1077_pt1 | contig 25933 bp, 25 predicted proteins | sample Alteio_BWMinCont_49_FD_153496 | JGI IMG/M metagenome (GOLD analysis project Ga0207021, IMG submission 153496) | Enriched cells from forest soil in Barre Woods Harvard Forest LTER site, Petersham, Massachusetts, United States -... | ecosystem: Environmental > Terrestrial > Soil > Temperate forest >... | reverse complement strand
CGAAAATCGCTTCGAGGATAAGCTTCAGCGCGCCTTGCACCACTCTGTCGCGAATGCAAGGAATTTGAAGCGTTCGGGTTTTGCCGTTGCTCTTTGGGATGTCTACCCGCCGATTCGGTTGGGGTTGGTATTTGCCGTTTCTGAGGTCGTATCGAATCTCCGCGAGAAATGATTCGAGTCCTTTAGCTTCGATGTCGTCAAAGCTTTGACGGTCGATGCCGGGGACACCGCCGTTTCTCTTGGCGGTACGATACGCTTCTCTGAGGACTTCGATTTTCGTAACGTGTACGAAGACTCCCCAGAAGCGGTGGTCTTTCTCAGACTTCGCCTTTCGATATATCCGTCGTCTCAGTTCCTGCACATTGATGGGTGCCTTTGTCATCTCACCCATGCCTTACCTCGACGAACGAATCACTTGAAGGTCCGGGCCCTTCCCTCCGAGCGCGTTTTGCTGCACGCTCATCGACAGTACTGCGGCCCGATCCGCCACCCTGACGCCCTACGTTCGCATTTCCCGCTAGCGGTTATAGCGAACGCCTCTTCGGCGAGCTTTCTTCGCCGGGTGTCGAGGGCTTCTCCAGTTTCCACGTCATCCTTCACACCATGTCGCCGCTGATACCCCGCCGGTGAGAGCCGCCGTGTCAGACTTGTTTCGGACGACTCTTGCTGCCTTCGCGCGCAATAGACCGTCTCGGCCACCGGGGTTTCGTTTAACGAGGCTACATCTACGTTCACTGTTCGTTGCGACCTAGTGTTTCGCATATACTCCTTTCCGAGCATACTGTCAGAGGGCTTCACCGTCTCGCTCTCGCTTCACGGTGCCTCTCAAGCTACGAGGCGTAAGTCTTTTGCCTCGGTCGGACTCTCACCGACTGAATGAGGTGTCATTAGTCTGGACACGCCTATCTTAAAGCGGAGACCGTAGATGCGAATGATATCGATGGCGCTCAAAGACGTATCGGTGGAAATCAAAACAAAGGAACCACGAGATGGGTGGGTGACTGCGACGAAGCGCACGAGGCATCCTGCGGGCTTCCATAGCATATCTTTGACACGGTAGCGTATAATGACATTTTGTTCACCGTACACGGGACTGAGAGCCTTCTCCATGTTCTTGGAGTTCTTGAGCAGTGTAGAGAGCTTGATCAACTCTCCGTAAATTTGCGGACGACCCCGTTTTTTGGGGCCTTCCTGTTGAATAGGAAGGAGATTGGCGGCCGAGTTGGATCTCATCCGAGAGATCAAGTAGTTGCCACGACGATGAAGGCCCTTGATCGTCTTTCCGTTAGCGTAATAAGCATCGGCGACGAGATAGAAAGGATGTTGATCGAGGGCGAGCTTCTCAATCAAGGTAAGCAGCTTGTCCATAAGCGTACGCTTGTCGCGAGGAGTGGAGCGTATGCCTTCATGAATGCACAAGGCCAACGGCACCGCAAAGACGCTGCAAGCAGCGTTCACGAGCAAGCAAACTCCTTGCAGCGAATGACCCATAATCCACGGCGCTTTGTTGTTGCACTCCGATTGCTGATGGAGCCGCTTCACGCCCGGCATTTTCTTGCCGCGTTTTGGCGCTTTGGTACCGTCCGCGACGAGAACGAGACGCCCATTGACGCGCACCGGATTGGAGAATAAGCGAAGAGCAGCTTGCGCCCACAAGGCTGTAAGGCGATCGAGAGATATGGCCGAGCTGTGAAAATTCCGGAGGAGTGCATCGTAGCAGCAATTCCGGAGATTCAGAGCACGCATGAAACTGCTGACGCCGAGCATATCCGTACGCACGGTAAAACCAGCCAAAATCACGGAAAACCACATAAACGCACTCTCGCGTGCGAACGCCGGGCGCAGGAGAGAGACGGCACTCCACCAGATGAGCCAAAGCGATCTCGTTTCTTTCCTGCCGTTCTCGTCGTTGTCATTGGCGGTCTTCTGAGGTACGATATCTTTTGCCATCGAGCGCTCCCGTTTTGTTTTGAACGCTCAACAGGTTCGCTCGGTGGTCTGCTTTTCTCATGGGAAGTATGCCGTAGCTTACACGCTATGCGGCCGTGCGTCTCGGGAAAATGGGGAAGGGACCGTTGCCTGGCGCACTAGCGCTTAGAAGCTGCGCGAGAACTCGCTACTCACGAGTACTATACAGCCAAGACGGAATCCATTTTCCCCGTTTGTAAAGAAAATACAATTCCCCTACAGAGCCGCCAGAGAAACACAAGAAAGAATAGATATTCGGAATAGAATTGCGGCTCTAGTCGAAGATCATCCTAATTTTAATGTTGAGATATTTTCAGGAAGAACCCAAGATGGGAAGAATATTTATATAGCAAAGAGAATAAATGGATTCTCTTTGGATGACAATAAAAATGTTAGGGCATATCGTTATTCTGGAGAATTAAACGACAAGGAGTTCGGCGATAAATTTGACGAATTAGGAGAGGCGGTGAGATGGCTAAATAATAAAGGTTTTTCCCATAACGACATTCGAGACGATAATATTATGTACAATACAAAAACAAAAAAATTAGTGCTGATTGATTTTGAACACGCTAATAATACCTCTCGTAATGAACATAACGCTATAGCAGAATGGAAAGACGTTATTTTAGGTCGGCCTCTAGGAGTTAAGCCTGCGGCTCGCCCATCAAAATTTGACCAAGAGAGTCCTGTACCAAGGCATACGGGCGGGCAACAGAAGTATAATAGGTAGAAGCGGTAGATAGAGATCTACCCCCACGACCTCTACGAATTCGACATGACCACGCGCCTCGTCCCCAAAGGGCTCATTTACGAACAAGTTTGACGGTTTTATACCCGCCCTAAACGTCCTTGCGAGGAAGATGAGCCGATGCTTCCCGGAAAACGCGCCGTGATGCATAATTCTCCGCCCGCAGCCTTAATAAAACGCCGCAGGGTGCTCACGTACAAATCCGAGCGACGCTCTACGTAAAAAACGCCGGCTTGATCCGTTGAGCGAGGGAGGGGGGGAGAGCCGTGATCTTCGCCTCCAAACGGAAGCTACGACAAAATGCAGAGCGGCCGTGAGAAACTCGTGCTCCGAATTGCTACAAGCTGGCCTCACCCAGGGCAAGCGTGTTTTTTGCCCAATTGCCTGCGTTCCATGGACCCGATTCTTCAGCACGATCTTGATACTTTTGAGACAATCCTCGACGATGCGACGCGCCGAGCAAAAGTCTACCTTGAGAGCCTGGAAACGCGTCCTCCCTCGGCCGCGCAAGCGCCCGTTTCCATACAACGCGCACTTCCCGAACGCGGCATCGGCGCGCTTGCCGCGTTGGAACAGTTTGAACGTGCGTTCGCGGCGTCGCTTTCCGGCGGGGCGGGCCCGCGCTATTTCAGCTTGGTAACCGGCGGCGCCACGCCGGCTGCGGTAGCCGGTGATTGGCTTGTTAGCGCCTACGATCAAAACGCGCATCATACCGGCGATACTTGCGCGCCGTTCGTGGAAATGGAAGCGATCGAGCTTCTCAAGTCGCTTCTGGGATTACCTCCCGTGATGACGGGCTCATTCCTACCGGGGGCGACGATGGCCAACGTGGTGGGGATCGCACTTGGACGCCAGTATCTCGGCCGTCGTCGCGGCGTCGATATCGCGGAACACGGAGTATCGGGCATACCGATCCGCGTCTTCTCCGCGGAGGTGCATGCGAGCGCCGTCAAAGCATTGAGCCTCTGCGGCATGGGCCGCGGGGCATTGGAAACACTGCCGAAACTTCCCGGTCGTGAAGCAATCGACGTCATGGCCTTAGAACACCGGCTTGCCGGCGATCCAAATGCGCCGACGATCGTTATCGCCAATGCCGGCACCGTGAATACGGCTGATTTTGACGATCTTACCGCAATCGCCGCCTTGCGTGAACGCTATGACTTCTGGTTGCATGTCGACGCCGCGTTCGGCGGGTTCGCCGCGTGCGCTCCGGAGTACGCGCATTTCATGAACGGTGTTTCCGCCGCCGATTCACTAACCCTCGATGCGCATAAGTGGCTGAACGTCCCCTACGATTCGGCAATGCAGTTTACCCGACACCTCGATTTACAACTCGAGGTGTTCCGGAGCGTTTCGAGTTATTTGGAAGCGCCCAAGCCGCTGCCGTACAATTACGTGCATTTGACGCCCGCAAGCTCGCGGCGTTTTCGCGCTCTGCCCGTGTGGCTCAGCCTCTTGGCTTACGGGCGCGCCGGTTTTCGCGAGATCGTAGAGCGAAGCTGTGGAAACGCCAAGCGCCTGGAAACGCTTCTCACCGCCGATGCGCGTTTTGAAGTACGTGCGCCGGTTAGGCTCAACGTGCTCTGTTTCGTTCCGCATGGGCGTAAGGGAACAGGCTCTGCGGAGGATGTCCACGCCTTTTTGACGCGTTTGAAAGAGGACGGCAAAGTTTCCTGTTCGTTTTCCATGCTCGACGGGGTTCCGATCATTCGCGCCGCATTTTGCAACTGGCGAACGACGAGCGACGACGTCGATGCGGTATATGCGGCGTTTCGGCGCGCCTCCCAATAAACAACGCCTTAGGTTTTAGGAACCGGCTTCACGGCCGCGTCCAAAACCTTTTGTAAGGTTTCCGGCGTTGCTTCTCCGCTGCTCAGCGAGAGAATTTTACCGTCTTTTCCGATGATGATGATCGAAGGATAGCCGCCCTGCATGTACTTGTTCGCGACGGTGAGATCGGGATCGTACGCAACCGGGTAGCGCACTTTGAAACGCTGGACGAAATTCATCATGTCCTCTTGCGAGGCGGCGCTCGCTGCGTCCATACCGACCTTATTTCCGGAAACTGCGACGAAAGCGATCTGTTTTTTGTACGCGTCGTACAGAGTGTTGAGCACGGCCGTTTCTCGTTGGCAGTGCGGGCACCAGGTTGCGAATATTTCAAGCAGCACGGGCTTGCCGGCAACTTTAGCCAGATCGAACGGACCTTGCGTGGTGGAAGCGGTGAATTCCGGCGCAGCCTGGCCCACCTGAAGCTTTACCGGGGTGGGAAAGGTGATCGGCTGCACGTTCGTGCGCGAACCATAGGCGACGGCCGTGATAATGCCCAGCACGACCACCGCGATGCTGCCGTAAATGATCCACGTGCGAAGGGGGTTCTCCGCCGGGGCTTTCGCTTTCAAGGAAGGATCCGAACGACGATCGGCTTTATTCATGCGCCGTACTTCCGCTCTCAGGCGCGCTCGCCTTTCGCAAGCGAGCGTCCACGGAGAATCTCCCGGGGGCTTTCCAGGCTATGAGCGCGCAGAGCGCCGTGAGCGCCGCGTCGCGCGCCACGTCCCACCAAGAGGCGATCGTCGTTTCCGCCGCGCCGAAACACCCGCATGAAATGTGAATATGCCGTACGACGACCGAGGCGACGGCCAGCGTGAAAATGCCTATTTGCGCGGCGACCACGGAAGCAACGATGCGCGTGAACAAGCCCATGGAGAGATAGACGCCGATCGCGATTTCGAAGTACGGCAAAAATATCGCCAGCGGCATGACGGCGAATGCGGGAAGCAAACGATATCCGGCGATGCTCGCGCCGGTAATCCCGATGCCGTCATGGGCTTTGAAGGCGCCGGCTACGATCAACAAGACGCCGATCGCAAGACGAAGCGCGAAGGTGAGAATCGGCATGCAAGATGTTTTCCCGGAGGGCTTGCTCCTCCCTAGGAGGCTAGGGGAGGGTTCGCCGAAGCGCGGCGTACGCCGCATCGATCCGTATGGGAAATTTGGGTACTTTGTGGAGATATGGCGGAGATAGCGAGTACTCTTCCGAGAAGATCATGAAATGGACGGAAAAAAAACGCTATTTTGAATGCTTCGTTAAAAAACTCCCCGCCATACCCGGCTTTGGAGATGAGTTTCGCTGTTCATCGGTATCCGACGACGATTGGGAAGAATGCTTCTACGAAGCGCCTCTACTCAAGCAGAGTAACGCACAAGGAAAAGAGATATGCTTGCGTCTTGAGGAGGCGGCGTGTACGGAAAGAAGCGTGCGAATCTATTTCGACGGGAATCGGGAGCTATGGCAGGTGTTGGACTCAAAAAGCATGGACGAACTTCAGGCGGCAACCTCAATGTTAGGGCAAGCCTTGGAAAACGCCGCAAGGTGGGATTCTTCAAGTTTTGCGTCTCATAAGGGAGTAAGTCCCGCGTCTCCGGGTAGATGATTTCAGCTAAGGCGGAACCATGAAATCCATAAACCGGGCGTACGTCCGTATCCCTATTTCGATCGTGCTTAAGGCCGCGTTCAGCATCATCGAATGCACGTAATCGATCGGCGCGAACGCATGCGCCCAAAATGCGGCGACCTCATTTGCAGGCTTCGGCGCGGCCTTCGCGGCGCTTTCCGCGCCCAGCTCGGTATACGCGCGCACTAGCCGTTGCACGAACAACGGAGCGTCGGGCGCAAGGCGCACGCCAGCCGGGCCTTGCGCCGCGATCTCGTAAAGCCGCGCGCGAACGTCCGCCGGCAGGGCGGCGATCGCGGCTAAAGCGGCGTCTCGCCGTTTCGCCCATGCCTCTTCTTCAAGCGCGCGTTTCGCCGCGCCGCCGCGAGGCTTCATCTCTTCGCTTCGATCCGCGCGGCACATCCACACGGGCTCGCGCCAACGCTTGGGGTCGGCGATGTACGCCGTAACCTCGCCGCGCCCGCATGTGACGCAAACGCCCTTCGCGATCTTGCCGCGAGCGATCGCCACGTAGAGTTTGGCGCGCGCGGAATCCCGCGCCCGCGCGCCGGCGCTACGCTCGGCCGCGCGATCCCGCCGCCGCGCGTTGCGCTCGCTGTGATGCGCGGCGTGCGAGCGACGATTCGCCGCCGCGAAGCAGCCCCCGCAATAGCGGCCGCCGTTTCGCCTTTGCTCCGTACAACCGCTCCGGCCGCAACGCCGCTTCATTTCCCTCACGTCGTTTCAGACGCTAACATAAAAATACGGCGTTGGAAAGGACCTAAGATAATAGAGATTATATTAGGTGCGCATGACGCTTGAGCACGACCCGTCCGCTTTGCTTCACCTCACGCGAAAAGCGCCGGAGGCGTTCGCGGCGACGCCGATACCGCCGGACACGACCGAAGAGCAGCTTCTCGCGCTGTGGCTGCACGGCAAGAGTGCGAACACCACGCGCGCCTATCGCAGCGACGTCGATGCGTTCCGAGCGCTGATCGGCAAGCCGTTGCGGGCGACGTATCTCTCGGATTTGCAGCGCTACGCGGACACGTTGGAAGGCTCGCCCGCTTCGCGAGCGCGGCGCATCTTGGCGATCAAATCACTGCTTTCGTTCGCGGCGCGGATGGGGTACACGCCGTTCAACGTGGGCGCGGCCGTGCGCGCACCCAAACAAGACGACCGCTTGGCCGAACGCATCCTCCATGAAAAACAGGTCTTCGCTTTATTGGACGCCGTGGAAGGCAGCCCGCGAGACCACGCGCTCATCCGGCTTCTCTATAACGGCGGTTTGCGCGTCTCCGAATGCGTGACGCTCCTGTGGAGAAACCTCGTCGACGGCGTCATCAACGTGAAAGGCAAAGGCGGAAAAACGCGCGTGGTGCGGCTTTCGCGCGGAACCTGGGAAGAGCTTGCGGCGCTACGGCTGCCTGAGGCCGTGGGGGAAGATCGCGTCTTCCCGATGAGCGCCTGGAACGCGTGGGATCGCGTGCGCCGCGCCGCGCGCGGAGCGGGCATAGAAATGCCGGTATCGCCGCACTTCTTGCGCCATTCGCACGGCACGCACGCGCTGCGTCGCGGAGCGGATTTGGCGACCGTGCGTGAGACGCTGGGGCATGCCTCGATCGCCACGACGGGGCGGTATCTGCATGCGCGGCCGGAAAAATCCAGCGGGGATTATCTGGCGGTTTAGAAAATCGCTTCTCGCGTGGGCCTATTGGATTTTACGTTACGAGAGATGACGCTCGCGAAGCTCCGCGCTTCTCGTGATGCGCTACGTTCTTCAGGAATAGTGCATGCGGCGGTTTTCGGCTCGGTAGCCCGAGGTGAAGCGGGTCCCGGTTCCGACATCGATATTTTGGTGGATATCGACTATGACGCGCATATCGGCCTCATCGCGTTTGTCGGCCTACAAATGCAACTCACGGAACTCCTCGGGCACCGAGTGGATCTTGTCAGTCGTGGAGGCTTACGCCCCAAACGAGATTGTCACAGCAACATTTTAAGAGAAGCCGTCGAGGCCTTTTAGGCATGGAAAATCCAAGGGGATTTAAAGGGCGTAAAGCTCCGAGCCGCCGAGATTTACTTAACGACATCATCGATTACGGAGAATCGGCTCGTAAAGCGCTATACGGAATATCGCGAGAAGCCTTTCTTGACGATGATGTCCGGCATGACGCCGTCTGCTACAAAATCCAATGCGTATCGGAAGCAACGGTGCAACTTCTTCACCTCGACCCGGAAATCGCGGAAGAATTTCCCAATCTTCCTTGGCATAAGATTCGCGCTATAGGAAATGTTCTTCGACATGTTTATCACGATATAGATCTTCACATCATTTGGGATGCGGTTTCGGGAGAAGATTTACCCCAATTCATCGCATTTGCCCGAGAAGCTCTTACCCGCATAGCATAAGCCCTATCGGCGACCTCCTCCATCAAAAAGCTTGAATCGTTTCGGCGATAATATAATCGTGTTTCGGTGATTTTAAGGAACGACTCGTTATCACATCGACAGGAAGCCCAAATGCTTCAACGAGACTATCTCGAATACCGATCAGCTGGAAAATTGGCGTTGTTGCGCAACTCAGGTTTAAATTGCACATGGCCGCATGGGAATTTTTTTGAAGGTTGCTTTATCCCGAAAAACTCCTGATTCCACCGCTGATGCGCCTGATTTTACCACGGCGCTTTGCCTTCGACCTCCACGCGGTAAAAGGCAAACAAGCCTTGCAGCCTGATCGCATACGTAGACATCCAAAAACGGACAACTATGCGGCGCGCGCCGCCGGTAGCACATAGCTCTCCGGCATTCCCAACCCCGAAAACACATTCAAAGCGTGCACGCGAAGCGCAATTTCCACATCCTGGGTATCGCCCTGTTTGCGTCGGGACGCGAGCCGTTCGCCGAACAGTGTCTTGATGCGAAAATTCGTATTCTCTACCAAGCTGCGAACGTGATAGCCGATCTCTTCTTTCCAGGCTTCCATACCGATTTGCGCGATACGAGCCATTGTCTCCCTTAGCTACCGATCCCAAAATACCGGCGTGGAGAATACCTTCCGCCCGTAAATCGGATTCTCTCTCGCGTAATACGCTTAAACACTTCACGAGAAGCGCTGAATGAGCACGGTGTTCAGGGAGAGGATTCATAGCTTCCATAACGACCTCATCATCATAGCATCAACCGGCAATTCCCAAACCCGGAGCGGCAAGGCGCAGGCCACATGCGGCGAATACCATGGCGTGGCTGATTCTCACGACTACCATACCGATACAAAAATCGCACACCTAGGCCGCCCCCGCCGCTCCGCGCGCGGGGTGGTCAACGTGCCGGTGCAACGCGCCTCCACCGTGCTTTTCTCCTCGCTCGCGGAGCTTGAACGCGCCCAAGGGCGCAAGTATGAGCCCAGCGAGTTGTACTACGGAACGATGGGCACGCAAACCACCCATGCGTTCGAGGAGGCGATGGCGGCCCTGGACGGCGGGCACGCCGCCGTGGGCGTTAGTAGTGGATTGGCCGCCTGCACGAGCGCGATCTTGGCGTTCGTACGCCACGGCGATCACGTGCTGGTCACGGATTCCGTGTACGATCCCACCCGCGCTTTCTGCGACGGCATGCTCGCCTCGTTGGGAGTGGAAACAACCTACTACGATCCGACGATAGGCGCGGGCGTCGCCGAGCTGATTCGCCCGAACACCAAAGTCATTTTCCTCGAATCGCCCGGCTCGCACACATTCGAAATACAGGACGTTCCCGCGATCTGCGCCGTCGCACGCGCGCGGCGCGTGGTCACCGTTATTGATAATACCTGGGCCACGCCGCTCTATTTTCGTCCGCTCGATCACGGCGTGGACGTGGCGGTATACGCCGCCACCAAGTACATGAGCGGGCATTCCGACGTGCTCATCGGCGCGATCGTCGCCGATAAAGCGCACTATCAAAAAGTGCGCGCCGTCACCACGGCGCTCGGGCATTCGCTCTCGCCCGACGACGCCTATCTCACCCTACGCGGTTTACGCACGATGGGCGTGCGCTTGGAGCGCCAAGAACGCGGCGCGATCGAACTCGCGCGATGGCTGGAAGCGCACCCGGACGTGGCGCGCGTGTTGCATCCGGCGTTGGAGAGCCATCCGCAGCATACGCTTTGGAAGCGTGATTTTCAGGGAGCGGCCGGATTATTCGCGTTTGTTTTGCCGCCTGCACGGCATGAGGCGCTCGCCGCGCTTTTCGACAACCTCCAATTATTCGGCATGGGATACAGTTGGGGCGGTTTTGAGAGCTTGATCCTCCCGGGCGTACCGAGTGAAAAACGGACCGTCGCGCGTTGGGATGCGACGCAAGGTTCTCTCATTCGCGTGAGCGTGGGATTGGAAAACATCGCCGATCTTCAGGATGATTTAGCGGCGGCTTTGCAGCGGTGGAAGGCAAACCTATAAACGAAAATGAGTTGAAATCAAGAGACTCCCCCCCCCTTGCCGAAATGCTTTTTCGGCGTGAATAGGGAGGCGATGAATACTCTACCTGACCTCTTGGTTCGCTTGCGGCGAAAAATTTGCAAGAACCCAACTACTTTGGTATACTAGCCGTGCCGACGATTATCGAAATCGAGGGATACCGAGTGATGGTATTTACTCGCGACGAACATCCGCCGGCCCATGTGCATGTTTGGAAAGACGGGTGCATCATGAAAATCGTGCTGCATAAAGATGCCGTGGAATACCATTCTTACGAGGGCGTAAAACCCAAGCCTCAGCAGCAAAGACGAGCTGAAGAAATCGTCTCCGAATACCTTGACCTCTGCCGACAAACGTGGGAACACTACCATGAGTAAAGCAAAAATCCTCAAACCAAACGAGGAAACGCTACGTCGCCGTCAACACGAGGCGGATGAGCGCGCTCGTTTCACCAATGCGCGAAGCATTGCGTACATTCCCAAAATCGACGCCTTCACGCTTCTCATGTCGTCGGGAATACAACTTCAGATTCCACGCGGCAATATTGAGGAATTCAGCCAAATTTCCAAAAGCGAGCTAGGCTACGTCGAGCTCAGCCCGGGCGGCGGTGCGATCACCTTAGAGACCCAGGATCTTCATATTTCCCTACCGGGCTTGCTTCGCGATCTCTTCGGGCTCAATGTGGGGCAACGCGTCGGCGGGCAGGCCACTTCCAAAGCAAAAATCACGGCGGCGCGCGCGAACGGAGCGCGCGGCGGCCGACCGCGCTCGGATTTGGTCGCGCGACCGCCAGCGAAGTGAAACTCGTTCCCGTGAACGAAGGCAAAATGACGTTGAAAGAATGCGCCGCCGCTCGCGGATACGGTATGGATGAAGGCCTCGGGTGGATCGCGGATGATTTCGATGCCCCTCTCCCGGAACTTGAAAAATTTTTCTCGTGAAACTTCTTCTTGATACGCATATCCGGCTTTGGTGGATGTTGGAACCGAAAAAAGGGAGCGTATGTCCCGCCCGTTTGGCCGCGCAGCATTTTGAGTTGTTGCCGATCAACGCGATGCACGCGGCCGAAGTCGCCTTGCTGCCGGATCACCACCAAGACCCGTTCGATCGTTTATTAATAGCTCAAGCGCAGGTCGAGGGAATGACGTTGCTCACGGCGGATCGAGCGCTCAAGCCCTACACGGTCAACAAAATCATCGTAGGCGCAAAGCGTCTCCGGTCGTAGGGCTCAGACCGCCGTCGCGCATAACGATGCGCCCGGCGACGATCGTAGCGATAGCGCGCCGTTCAAATGTAGCTCCGTCGAACGGCGTGTTCTTCCCCAATGAATAAAACCGCGACGCGTCGACGTTCCAACGCCGTTCCGCGAAGATCGTTATATCGGCGATCGAACCCACGCGCAACGTTCCGCCCGGAACGCCGAGAATCCGCGCCGGATTCGTGGAGAGTAACGCGATGAAACGCGAGAGCGGCAGATCCGGGATCGCCGCCGCGTACGCGCCCACCGCCGTCTCCAAACCTGAAAATCCCACCGGGGCCGCGCCGAGCAACTGCGCCTTCTCCTCCAACGTGTGCGGCGCGTGATCGGTGGCGAACACGTCGATCGTGCCGTCGCGCACGGCCTCGCGCAACGCCGCCGTGTCGGCGGATTCACGCAGCGGCGGATTCACCTTGGCTTGCGCGTCGAACGCGGTGAAGCGATCGTCTTCCAAGAGTAAGTGGTGCGGCGTTACTTCACAGGTGGCCGGGATGCCCTGCGCGCGCGCGAAACGCATCAACTCCACGCTCATCGCGCTTGAGATATGCGCGATATGGAACGGCTTGCGCGTATCGCCCGCGATGAGCAGGTCGCGCGCGACAATGATTTGCTCGGCGACGCCGGGGCTGCCGCACAAGCCCAAATGCGCCGAATGCGCGCCCTCGTGCATCACCGCATCGCCTTTGAGCGCGCAATCCTCGCAGTGCGAGATGAACACGCCGGGCACGTCGCGCGCGTAGAGCGCGGCTTGGCGTAACACGCGCGGATTCTCCACCGTGGTCCCGTCGTCGCTAAAAGCTACCGCGCCGGCGTCGCGCAGCTTCCAATACGGCGCGAGCTCCCGGCCCTGCCGCCCGCGCGTGATCGCCGCGATGGGATACACGCGCGCGAGATGCGCTTTTTCCGCTAACCGCTTGACCTCGGCGATGAGCGCCGGGGAATCCAGCGCGGGCTCAGTGTTCGGCATGCAGGCCACGGCCGTGAAACCGCCGGCCGCCGCCGCCGCCGCGCCGGTTGCAATCGTTTCCTTATGCGTGTGGCCGGGCTCACGCAGATGCACGTGCATGTCGATGAAACCCGGGGCAACCACCGAGCCTGCGGCGTCGAGCGTTTCCTCGCCGCGTGAGGGAAGATGCTCGCCTATTTCGGCGATCATACCGTTTTCGATGCGCAGGTCGCGCAGAGCGTCGAGGTTTTGCGAGGGATCCACGACGCGCCCGCCCGTGATGAGCAGATTCATACGCCGTTCACCAAGAAATCCAACACCGCCATGCGCACGGGAACGCCGTGCGACACCTGCTGCGCGTAACGCCAGCCGCGATGGCTCAACACCTCGTCGGTTAACTCCACACCGCGATTGTACGGGCCCGGATGCATCACGATCGCGTGCGGCGCCAACATCCTTAAGCGTTTCCCGTCGAGGCGGTAATTGCGCGCGTAATCGTCTAGGCAAGGCAGCGCGGCCGAAACGATTCTCTCGCGCTGAATGCGCAGCAACATCACCACGTCCACCTCTCCCAACACCGCATCCAAGCTACGTGCGATGCGCACCCCTTCGCGCGCGAAGGCGTCCGGCAACAACGTCGGCGGACCGACCAACACGACCTGCGCCCCCAACGCGCGCAAGCCGATGATGTTCGAGCGCGCGACGCGACTGTGCGCGATATCGCCCACCAACGCTATCTTCAAGCCCGCGATCTTGCCTCGCCCAAACTCCGTTTGCAACGTCGCGAGATCGAGCAACGCCTGCGTGGGATGCGCGTGGCCGCCGTCGCCGGCGTTGATCACATGGCCCGCGAACGCGTCGGCGAGTCGATACGGAAAACCCGATTCCGAATGGCGCGTCACGATGACGCGCACGCCCATCGCCGCCAACGTGATCGCCGTATCGGCGATCGTCTCGCCCTTTCCTAAACTGGATGAGCCGGGAGGCAACGCAACCACGTCCGCCCCCACGCGCGCTTGCGCTATGACGAACGAACTGTACGTGCGCGTGCTCGGCTCAAAAAAGAGATTGACGACGCACACGTCGCGCAAAAGCTCGCGTTGCGCGGGCGTCGCGGCGAAGGCTTGCGCGCGATCCAGGAGATACTGCGTTTCCTCGGCGCGGAGATCGCTCAGATCCAGGAGGCTGCGGCGCTTAGGTTCCGGCGGCATGCTCGGGGCCGGAAATCAAAACCCGATCGTCTTCGGAGAGCGTTTTTTGCAACACCACTTCGATGCGTTCGCGGCGGCTGGTGGGAATGAAACTTCCGACGTAATCGGCTTGCACGGGCAACTCGCGCGAACCGCGATCGATCAACACCGCCAAGCGAATCACGCGCGGGCGGCCGAGATCCGTGACGGCGTCGAGCGCGGAACGCACCGTGCGCCCCGTGAAAAGCACGTCGTCCACGATCACCACGATTTTGCCGGTGAGATCCTCATGAATCTCCGATTCGGGCAACGCGTGCGCCACGTCGTCGTCGCGATACAGATTGATGTTGAGGAAACCCAAACCGGGCTTGGAGCCGGTGATCTCCTCCATCTTCGCGGCCAAACGGCGCGCGAGAATCTCTCCGCCCCGGCGAATCCCGATCAACACCACGCCCTCTTGCGCGTCTTCGGGCTCCAGAATCTGATACGCCAGACGCCCGATCATTCGGTCGATCCGTTGCGCGGAGAGAAGGGTCCGTTGCCGTGCGGTTTCGGGGGCGCTGTTCATCGTAGGGCCCCATTTCGCGAGCCTCGCCCGGACGCCTGTCCTAGAATGCCCGCCGCCTCGGGAACCCTCCGCCTATCCAAGCCGCTTTAGGCGTTCGCTCGCGCGCGCGCGCTCGGCCTCGTACTCCGCTAACTTTTCCCGTTCTTTACGAACCACCTCGGGCGAGGCTTTGCCGATGAATTGCTCGTTTCCCAACTTTTTCTCCAATCGGGTCACCTCGCCGTTCAAACGTTCGATCTCGCGCGCATAGCGCGCGCGCAATACCTGCGCCGGGGCGCGCACCGTCACCGCCGCGAGCAATTCGGCCGCGCCGCGTTCGTCGTTCGGCGTTTTCGGCGCGGCGGGCGTTTCCACGATCTCCGCACACACATGACGAGCGAGCAGCGTGCGCACCTCCTCGTCCAATCCGGCGGGAACGTCCAACGTCATCTTTTCTTTCGGCGCGAGCCCTAATTCCGAACGCAGATCGCGTGCTTTGGTCACCACGCGCATCAACGCCTCAAAACGCTCCGCCGCCGGATAATCGGCGGGAACTTCCGCCGGGTCGGGCCACGAGGCGGTAACGATCGTGGCTCCGTCGTGCGGCAACGTTTGCCAAATTTCTTCGGTTACGAACGGGCAAATGGGATGCAAGAGCCGCACGGCGTTGTTGAACGCGAATGAAATCACGGCCGCGCGCGAGGGCGTTTGCTCTTTGCTGGATTCAATGTACCAATCGCAAAACGTGTACCAAATGAAATCGAGCAACGTATCGGCCGCGACGCCGAACGCAAAACGATCGAAGGCTTCCGTGACGCGCTCGATGGTTTGATGCAAACGCGTGAGAATCCAACGATCCGCAAGCGATAAGCTTTCCGCCGGCGGCAACGAGAGCGCCGCGGGCAACCCTTCGGGAAGGCTCATGATGTAGCGCAACGCGTTCCACATCTTGGTGTTGAAGCGTTTGCCTTCGTCGCAAAAACGCTCGTCGAAGCGCAACTCCTGCGATTCCAAACGCATTTGGCGCATCACGGCGAAGCGCAACGCGTCGGCGCCGTACTTGGCCGTGAGATCCATCGGATCGATCACGTTGCCCAGCGACTTGCTCATCTTGCGGCCCTGCAAATCAAAGACCAACGGCGAAACGAACACCGTGGAAAACGGTACGCGCCCCACAAAATGCAGGCCGAGCATCGCCATGCGCGCGACCCACAAAAAGATGATTTCACGCCCGGTGACGAGCACTTGGTTGGGATACCAGTGTTCCAACTCCGGCGTTCGCTCGGGCCATCCTAAAATCGAAAACGGCCACAAACCGCTGGAAAACCAGGTGTCCAGCGTGTCGGGGTCGCGGCGAATCTCCGCACCGCCGAAACGCTCGCGCGCGATGCTCCGCGCCTCTTCTTCGTTTTCCGCGACGATAACCTCGTCGCTCGGCGTATACCAAACCGGCAGTTGATGCCCCCACCACACTTGGCGCGAAACGTTCCAATCGCGCATGTTTTCCAACCACTGCTCGTAGGTGCGCCCGAAACGCTCCGGCACGAAACGGATGCTTCCGTCGCGATAGGCGTCCAACGCCGGTTTGACCAGCCCTTCCATCTTGCAAAACCATTGCAGCGAAAGCAGCGGCTCCACCACCGCGCCCGAGCGCGAACTGATCGGCGCGTTGAGGCGATGCGGCTGCGTGCGCACGAGAAAGCCTTGCGCTTCCAAATCGGCGACGATGCGCTTGCGCGCCTCGAAGCGATCCAAGCCGCGATACGCGGGCGGCGCTTCGTCCGTGATGCGCGCGTCGAAACCTATCACCGTGGGCATGTCCAGCCCGTGGCGTTGCCCGATCTCGTTGTCGGTGGGATCATGCGCGGGAGTCACTTTCACCGCTCCCGTGCCGAAGCTCGGATCCACCGCCTCGTCGGCGATAATCACGATCTTGCGCCCCACCAACGGCAACACGACCCGCTTGCCGAGCAGCGCGCGATACCGTTCGTCGGTAGGATGCACGGCGATTGCGACGTCGCCCAACATCGTTTCCGGCCGCGTCGTCGCGACCTCCACAAAAAACGCGCCGTCTTCGCTCGCATACCGAATATGCCAAAGAAAACCGTCGCGCTCTTCGCTATCGACTTCCGCATCGGAAAGCGTGGATTGCGATTGCGGATCCCAATTCACCAAGCGCTTTGCGCGATAGATCAAGCCTTCGCGATACAACCGCACGAACGTCTTGAGAACGGCCGCCGAAAGCCCCTCGTCCATCGTGAAGCGCTCGCGGCTCCAATCAGGCCCGAAGCCCAAGCGACGAAACTGTTCGTTGATCGCGCCGCCGTATTCACGCCGCCATTGCCAAACGCGTTCGAGATACTTCTCGCGCCCCAAGCTCTCGCGCGTAACGCCTTCGCGCGCCAATTCGCGCACCACCACGGCTTCCGTGGCGATCGCGGCGTGATCTTGGCCGGGAATCCAATCCGCGTTCTCGCCGAGCATGCGATGGTAGCGCGTGAGAATATCCATCGGCGTATACGTTGAGGCGTGCCCCAAATGCGCGCGGCCGGTGATGTTCGGCGGAGGCATGGAAATGATGAAGGGCGGGCGCGCGGGATCAGGCTCTTCGTGGAAGACCCCCGAGGCCTCCCAGGCGGCGTAGCGGCGCGGCTCGACCTCGGCGGGATCGTAGGCTTTGGCGAGATCGGAGGAGGATTCGGTTTGCACCGCATGCTTTTTGGCGAAAACGCCCGAAAGCCCCGCCCATGTTCACCAAGGCGGCGATGCGCAGGCTCATCGCGCGAAAACGCGACGGCGAGGCGCTCGAACGCGAGGCGCTGCTCGCATTGATCCCCGCGTACATGAGCGACGCGCTCGACGACGCGCAAATGGCCGCGTTCCTCATGGCTTGCGTATTGCGAGGCTTGAACGAAGAGGAGACGGCGGCCCTCACGCAAGCCTTCGTCGCGAGCGGCGAGAGCTTGGAGATCGCCTCCGACGCGCCCATGCTCGACAAGCATTCCAGCGGCGGCGTGGCCGATACGACCTCGCTCATCGTCGTCCCCTTGGTCGCGGCGTGCGGCGTGCGCGTGGGCAAGCTCGCGGGGCGCGCGCTGGGGCATACCGGCGGCACGCTCGATAAGCTGGAAGCCGTGCCCGGCGTGCGCACGGATTTGGAGCCGGCTCGTTTCCTCGCGCAAGTACACGACGTAGGCTGCGCGATCGCGGCGCAAAGCGAACGTTTCGTGCCGGCGGACAAACGCATCTACGCTCTGCGCGACGCCGTGGCCGCCGTCCCGAGCATCGGCCTCATCGCGGCTTCGATCGTCTCCAAAAAAATCGCCGGCGGCGCGAGCGCGATCGTGTACGACGTGAAAACCGGCAACGGCGCCTTCATGCGCGAACCCGAACAAGCGCGGGAGCTCGCCTCGCTCATGGTGCGCTCCACGCGGTCGTTCGGACGAAAAGCGTATGCGTTGGTAAGCGATATGAACGAGCCTCTCGGCGCGTCGATCGGCGCGACGCTTGAAATGATCGAAGCGCGCGATTTTCTACGCGGAACGCGGCGCGATCCGCGTTTACAAGAACTCTGCCTCGCCTTGGCGCGCGCGATGCTGCGCTTGGCGGAACACCCCAATCCCGACGCCGCGATCGCTTCCGCGCTCGCGAACGGTTCCGCCCACGCGCGTTTGGAGCGCATGCTCGCGGCGCAAGGCGCATTGCCCGGCGCATTGGAAGCGTTACTCCCGTCGCCGCAGCGGCGCGTCGTCACGGCGCCGCGCGCCGGCTTCCTAAGCGCGATAGATACCCCGGCGTTGGGCGAAGCGGCGCGCGAGCTTGAAGAGCACGGCGGACCGGGCTGCGGCATTATCGTTGCGGCGAGAATCGGCGCCCGATTGCAAACGGGCGACACGCTGGCGATCGTGCATGGAACGGATGCAAAGAACCTTGAGATACAGGCGGCCTTTACCATCACGGAACATTCGTTTGCGGCGCGGCCGCTCATCCGTGATGAAATCACGCGCTAACACCGTAGTGCGAAGTCTTTTGGGCATATTTCCTATTTTTTACGTTGTGATGCAAACGCGTCATAGGGAAAAGCGAACGCAATCGTAAGGTCGTTACATATCATCGTATAGCCGTTTGGAATGTTTTATGAGAAGCGATCGAGGCAAGCGGTCTTGGGCAAGGGCGATAGTGGTAACGCTCGCGTTGTTCACCAGCTCTTGCAATCCCGGCGGCTCCGCCTCGAATGCCGCGCCGGCGCCCGCGCCGGGAAGCAACGCATTCGTCGTAACGAACGGAGCCGGGAATTCCGGCGGATGCACGGTCAGCATCCAACTCATCCAAGTGCAATCGGGCGGAAACTGCCCGCCCGGTTCGGCGGTATCGGCATCCGCAGCGCCGGGAACATCCGCGTCATGCTTGCCTTCCTCGGTGAAACAGGGAACGCCGACCACGGTTACCGCGCACATCACGGGCTACGGCCGGCCCGATAACTCCCCGCCCGGCGCGGTCATCGCGCAACCCATCGTCCATCAAACCGCCGGCGGCGACGGGAGTTATTGCAATCCGATCACCTTCGCCACCGAAACGGCGAACGATGCGACGTATCCTTTCGGAACGCTGTTGTACGTTCCGACGTTGCAACGATACTTCATTCGAGAAGACACGTGCGCCGGCTGCACGGGCGTGTGGTTTGATCTCTGGGTCGGAGGAAGCGCTTCCGACAACACAACCTCCGTCCTCAATTGCGAAGGCTCGATCACCGCCGACGGCGTGCAAGTCATCGTCAATCCGCCGAGCACGGAACCCGTGAAGAGCCCTACGAGCCCGATCTTCAACAACGGAACCTGCGCTCCGTGATCGAGGGTGCCCACCTTCACGGAGATGCGGGAAAAAAGAGTAATGCAAGCGGCGAATATCGCGAACGCTTAGAATGCCGCTTATACTATGAATCCAGATGAAGCAAGAGGGATCAATCCTTTTCATCTTGGGGAGCTTCTCTACGAGATCCCTCATTGGAGCGTGGGCGACGCTGCACGCTTTGCAGCCTTAACTCATCAAACGCGTGAAGCGCCACAGCAAGTCGCAGCTTACAAGAACGCTCTCAAAAATGAACGAGAACAAGAAGGTTATTACGAAAAGCTTAGCAGTACCATCAGAAGATTTGACTCCATATTAAACGACACGGCCGATACGCCTCCGTTTCTTGTAGCAGCCCTACAAGAGTGCGGCCACGCGAGTATTCCTAGTCATGAATGCTGTCGTCTGCTTTGCGATCTTATTCCACGTGTTGCGCCGATACACCGCCGAGAGATCCTCTCATACGTCGGCCAAGGCGAATTCCCCAATCATGATACAATGAGTGCAGGTCAACGCCGCGACCTCCTCCGGCGACTTGCTCCATATCATCCTCATACCGTTCTCAAGCTCACCGATACGATACCTGATGAGCGTATGAGTAGTTCTATTCTCACGGCGGTTATTCCGTATGTCGGGCCGATAGAACGGAGGAATATTCTCTCCCAAGCCGATCAGATGAACGAGCAAGTATCTAGTGCTCATGTTTACGTAGCACTCGTTCCATATTATCCTGAAGAGATTTTTTTACGCTCCACCCCCCATCAGATGCCCGAGCAATATGTTCGTACTTTTGTTGATAGAGCACTCGCTCCGTATTATCCTCATGAAATTTTCAATCGCTGCAAAAACGACGAGAGTCCTAGCCATTTAACTCTCAAGGCGCTTGCTCCATATATACCTGAGGATATTCTCAAATATTCTACGAATATCACTAATGATCTTTCTCGTGCTGCGGTTCTCGCGGAGCTTCCTCCCTATGTTTCGCGCGCAGGAATAAGAAAGATTCTTAGCCTCTGCACCCCCGTTAAGATGCCTCGGGAAAGCGATCAAGCTTTGGTTCTATCGGCTGTTGGCCCTTATGTTTCGCGCACGGGGGTGAAGGAAATTCTTGAGCGCTCCGCCCCTGAGCAGATTTCCAATGAATCTTTTCGTGCTGAGGCTACCCAAGGACTTGCTCCGTATTCTTACAAAGCGGTTGCCGCTCGCTCCACGCCCGACCACATGCCCGAAGACACTACTCGCAGCATGGTTCTAGCGGCATATGCGCCGACCGCCTCACCTTCGGAAGTAAGAGAGATTCTCGCAGGCTCCACGCCCGAGCGAATGCCCGACGAACCCTCTCGTGTTCGTGTTTACATCAAGCTCGCTCCACACATCTATACGCATGCGGAAATTCGTGAGCGAGCAGAGAGAATGACCTTTGAAGCTCGTCGGAAAGTTTGTGATGCTCTTGACGCGGCGATGCAAAATCAATCAAATCGGCAGCGTCGAGGAAATCCCCCGTCACGGGATCGATGAACCTCTTGCAACCGAATCCTCTACCGGCGAGCTTGCCTGCGGCGAGGCGCGAAATTACAGGCGCTCTCGTAACGATCTTCCGGAACTTGCAGTAACCGGAGCGCCTCGCGCGGTTCGTTCATCTTGCCTTCTAGTTGGTCGCGAGCGTAATTGTCGCCGGCGACTTGCGGCGAGTTCTTATTCACGCCGAAGGTTAGCCATTGAGAACCCGTGTTCATTGAAACCAAGTTCTCCTCGCGCTCGTTGAGCAAAACGGCGCCCGCGTAATCGGCGATGAGATCCACGGCGTTCCAATCCGCGGCGGCGAGGGCCGTCGCATCCTTCTTCGCTCGCGTGTCCGGCGCCGCATCGAGTGCTATCAAGATGTCGGATAAGGCGTTGAACATCGCCTTCACGTGCGAACGAACGCTCGCGATGCTTTCTTCCACCCGTTTGTACGGGCGCGAACGAGAGGTGCGATTGAGGCTTTTCACAAGCGCGGCCGTCTCGTCCACATCTCGCACCAAGCCTCGCACCGTCGCATGCACGCCGTCAAAGCCATTCGCTAAGCGGCAAACGTTAAAATCGTTTGCGGTTTGCGCCGGCGTGAGGATAGCGAGCAAGAAACTCATCGTGATTGAGAGACTCACCATACGGCGTTCATAGCCGTGAGAATCGGAGCTGAAAACGGCGCTCCGCAAACGGCGGCGTAATGATGCTCTTCGATTTTCAATGCGAAGACCGCATCCAACAACCCGCCGGCGGGCGAAGACCACGGCGTGGCCGAAGCGCGTTTGATCGGCCTTGCCTCCATGAACGCACTCGACGACTCCGTCGCGCTCTCGTCCAAAAGATAAAGCGCCATATCGTCGGTTCTCACGCGGTTGGGATCGCTTCCCACGCCCCAACTCAAATATTGCCGACGCCACATATACGTGCGCAACGAATTTTCCGTGCGCTCGTAATAGATTACCGCATGCGCGTAATCAAGCAGGTGATGCACCGCGTTTTGGTACGAGGCGATAAGCGCCTTCGTCGCTTGCGTTTTATCGGAATCCGGCGTGAAATCAAGGGAGACTTCCATGTTCGTTAGCGCGTCAAGTATCGGACCGCCGATTTTTCTCATGTCGTCCCACGTGTTTTCCACACGTTTATAGCCGCGCCGTAAGGTCGTATGATAAAGACGCCGAACCGTCGTGTCGGCCTCGCCGACTTCTTTATCCATACGTGAAACCGTCGCGTGAATGCGCATGAATGCGCCGGAAAAACGGCACGCTCCCGAAGCCGACGCGGGAGCCGCGTTCATGAACGCGAGTTGCAAGAACATCAGGAACGCGGCGAAGAAGCGCTTCACGGTACGGAAACCCTCGCGACGAGCGATTCCGGAAACGACGTTTTGCACAACCCGAGATAATGATGTTCGGGAAGCCGCAGCGAACGAAACGCGTCGTCGTTTTCCGTATCTTTCGCGTCAAGATAGCGCCGCATGAGGGCGTCACGATTCATCGGCGTGGAGATCGTGCTCACGCCGTAATTGAAATAACCGGGTACGAAATTCATTGAAAGCGCGTTCTCCGCGCGCTCGAAGGCGACGGCATCGTTCCCGTAATCCACGAAATGCTCCAGCGCCGCCTGATACGCGAAGAGCAGAGCGAGGGCCGCGCGCTTTTTCTCGCTATCGCGAGCCGCGTCAAGAGCGGCGGAAAGATCGGCAAGCTCTCGCATCGCCGGCTCCGACGAACGGGTGATCGCGCTCCATTCGCGTTCGACGCGTTTATAGGGAACCCAACGCGAGACGTGCGCTATGCGAAGCGCCGCTTGCCCCGTCTCTCCGGTTTCTTTTCCTATCGTCTCGATATGAGCGCGCAACAAGGTGAAGCGCCGCGTCGACCCGCAAGGATCGGCCGCTTTCACCGCCGCGCGGATCGCTCTTCCGCCGCACGCTCGGCTAAAACGCGATTCAGGAACGGTTATCGATAAGACCGCGTTGCCGGGTTCCGTAAATCTCGCTTCGAGAAATTGACGCACGGCGATCGATTGACTGGATTTTGTGGAATCGCGCAAAGCACCGAAGGTGGGAACGTTCGGGCTGAGATTCATCGACGCCAAGTTTTCCGCGCGTTCGTCGTACACGGCCCAGTGAGCGTAGTTGAGAATATGCCGCAGGGAGCCTTGATATGCGGCCTCCAAATCCAGCGCCGTCTTCTTCTTCTCGGAATCCTCTGCATCTTCAAGCGCTACGGGAACGTCCGAGAGCGTTTCCAACGCGGGGTCGGTATGCGCGAGCACGTCGAGCCAATCGTTTTCCACGCGTTTATAGGGACGCCGTAGCGACGTATGGTGTAAGCGTTCGGCCGTTTCCGCCGCGTCTTTCGCTTCCGCGTCGAGCTTCACGATCGTCGCTCGAACGGCGGAAAAACGATTTTCCAAGGCGCAAGGATCGGCGATCAGCGCGACGGCGGAATCCGTTAACGCATCGCAACGCTCGCCGTAGCGATATTCCGGGAGCTTGAGCGAACGAAAAACGTCGCCGATCTCCGTGGAGCGCCAGTCCAAGAAATGCCGCGCGCCGTCGTCCACGTACGAACGCCCCTTGCTTCGCGGAAGGCTAAAATTCAACGCGATTGCTTGTTTTGCGAAAATAATCGACGTATTGTTTTCCGCTCGTTCGTAAAACACGATCGCGCGGCCGTAATCAAGAATATCTTCAAACCCTTTTTGATAGGCTGCGGCCAGATCGAGCGCGGCCTGTTTCGCGTAGCCGTCCGGCATACGGTCGAGCGCGACCGGCAGACGCGCGACGCGATCGAGCGCGGATTCGTTTTGCCCCTGCAACGCCGCCCATTCCGCCTCGATATGCTTGTACGGATAGCGGCGAGCCGTACGGCGAAGATGTTGAACGTATTCTCCGTCGTCGCGAGCGCGCTCGCCCAACTCGACGATCTTCCGATGCAATCCGACGAACGTTCCGCTCAAAGCGCACGGCGCTTCACCGGTTTCCGCCGCGAAAGCAGCTTGTGTGGAAATAGGCGTCGCGGTGAAGAGAAGCAGTGCGGCGGCGGCCGCCGCCGCGAAACGCATGAGCGACGAGTATGTGCCGTTTTTGAGGAAAAACATCCGGCGTGAAACCTCTTCGGACGAGCGAGCGTGCTACAAAGCAAGAAAAAGAAAGAGCCCCTCACCGGACGGTGAGAGGCTCTCCCGCTCGCGCAACGCGCGTGCTTAGATCGCCGAACTCAACCGAGCGGTCGGGGCAAGAAACAACAACACGCCGCGTTGCGGAGCGCCGATGTGACTGGGAAGGAGCTTGGAAACATGCCGACCTCGGGAGAAAAGGGGGAAATACTTTCGCGAACGTACCACGCGGGCGGTCGGGTCGTCAACTATGCTGCTCGTTTCCTCGTGATGAATGTGCTTGACGATTCGGACGTAGCCGCGCTATCGTGCTTGAAAGATATGATGTTCGCAGCAACCGCCCTCACGTCGTGTTGTCGTTCCCGATCCGGTCGGTTGAGTTCGGCGATCTAAGCACGCGCGTTGCGCGAGCGGAAAAGCCTCTCACCGTCCGGCGAGGGGCTTTTTTCTTTTCAAGCGTTTGTAGGGAGCTTTCGGAAACTGATGACAAAGAAACAAGGCGCAGCCGTTCTCGCATCCCTGGCGCTCTTCGCGGGGCTCTTCGTCTCGGCGTTAGCCCTCAATCCCGGAGCGCAAACCAAGCGCCTGCGCGTCGGCGGCGGGCAGGAGCCCGGCACGCTCAATCCGGTGGTCGCGACGATGCAGGTTGAATCCGATGCGTTCGCGTTGCTCTTCGACGGCTTGGTGCGTTTCGACGATCGCGGGCGCATCGTGCCGGATTTGGCCTTGCAGGTTCCAACGCAACAAAACGGCGGCGTCTCCCCCGACGGCAAAACCATCACCTACCATCTCAGCCCGCGCGCCGCGTGGCAAGACGGCGTTCCGCTCACCTCCGAAGACGTGAAATTCACGTACGAGGCGATCATGAATCCGCGCACGGCCTCGCCGCTACGCATCGGATACGATCGCGTGGCGAGCATCCAAACGCCGGACGCGCACACCGTGCGCATCACCCTCAACGCCCCGTTCGCCCCGGCGACGGCGGATCTCTTTCCCAACGGCGCCCAAGGCTCTATTCTCCCAGCGCATTTGCTGCGTTCTTACGCCGACCTCAATCGGGTGGATTTCGCGACGCATCCGATCGGAAGCGGCCCCTATCGTTTGGAAGCGTGGAATCATGGAAGCGATTTGGTTTTCCGAGCGAATCACGCCTATTTCCGCGGTGCGCCGAAAATCGAGCGCATAGCCTGGCAGTTCATTCCCGACGATCAAACGATGCTCAACAAGCTGCGCACGCACGAATTGGATCTGGCGATCAATCTCTACCCGTACTCCTACCAACTTTTGGGAAACATTCCGGGAATGCGCGCGGAAACGGCGCCGGCAACCTATCATTGGGAGCATCTCATCTTCAATTGCCGAAAAAATCCAACGAGCGATCGGCTCGTGCGCCGAGCTTTCGTGTACGCGATGGACCCGAAGATGATCTACCAGAAAATCTATCGTTCGTACGGCACGCTCGGTCCCACGGATCAAAACCCGCTCTCATCCTGGTACAATCATCGCGCCGCATACTATCCGCACGATCTCGCCAAAGCGCAAGCGCTGCTCGATAAAGCCGGCTGGCTGCGCGGCCCGGACGGAATCCGCATGAAGAATGGGCAGCGGCTCACGCTTACGTTCGTCACCACCGCCGGCAATCGCACGCGGGAGATCGTGGGCGTGTTGCTCCAAAATCAATGGCGTCAAGCGGGCGTCGATCTGCAAATCAAGCTCTTCCCGGCCTCCACGCTCTTCGCCGGAGCCGCCGCCGGCGGCATTATTCAAAGCGGAAACTACGATATCGCGTTGTTCGCGTATTTCGACCGCAACCCCGATCCCGACGATACGAACACCTTCGGCCCGGGCAAGATACCGCCCGGCGGCAGTAACTTCACCTTCTACGCGAATCCCGAAGTCGGT
>Ga0207021_1063_pt2 | contig 25982 bp, 23 predicted proteins | sample Alteio_BWMinCont_49_FD_153496 | JGI IMG/M metagenome (GOLD analysis project Ga0207021, IMG submission 153496) | Enriched cells from forest soil in Barre Woods Harvard Forest LTER site, Petersham, Massachusetts, United States -... | ecosystem: Environmental > Terrestrial > Soil > Temperate forest >... | reverse complement strand
GCTTCATCCCCGCGCAAAGCCAAGTCGTCCCAAATTCAGCCATTTCGCGACGGAAAGTAGCTAGTCGTCCCTCCGGGAGTAGTTGCACACGACGTCATCTCGTTGCCGCGTGGCGTAAGTGGCACGCTAAGCACGAGAAAGCTCTCAGTTCTCCTCATGTGTAACATTTGGCCCCTGACTTGCTTTACTTATGGCAGGAGCACTGGCTAATTCGGGCTAACGTCCCTGAAAGGGGAGACCAATGAGTTCGGCCCCTCAGGATTAACGCTTTGAGACTGCTTTCTTTAAGAAGGATGCCATATATACATACTCTCTCACAGCCCGAGGATACTGAACGCTCTTTCATAGCAGCTACAGCAGGCAACGCGTTGCCATGAAATACCTGTTGTCCGAATCAATCTTCTTATTTGATGGTCATTGTCAATGACCGGAGGGTTCCAATGAAACTGAGTGGTTGGAAAAACATACGTCTCGCGATTTTGTCGACGGTTTGCTTTTGCCTGTCCGCAGGAATGACATTTGCTGCGGCGGCGGATGCAGGCCAGATTACAGACGGCCATAAGGCGAAGGTCAAGGGCGTGATCATCTCACGTTCCGGGAATCTGGTGAAAATCCAGGATCAAAAGTCAGGCACTGTCGACGTCATCAAAAGTGGGGGAGAGCACGAAGATCGAGCACGACAAGGCATTCTTCAGTCAGACGGCTACGGACGTCAGAGCGCTGGTGCCGGGCCTGACCATTGAGGCAAAAGGAGTCGGGAATGCCGACGGCCAGCTCGAGGCGGCCAAGATCAAGTCCCATCCTGATGCGTTTGCGGTCGAAGTAGCCATGGAGCAGCAGGTCGCGGCCAATCAGGCTGCGTCCAGCAAGGCGCAGACCACGGCGGATCAGGGAGTAGCGAATGCGGACAAGGCGCGGTCGACGGCAGATCAGGGACTCTCGACAGCTCAGGCGGCCGGTGCCGCAGCCGCTAAGGATGCTGCAGCCGCCAAGACTGTAAACCAGCGTGTTTCGGACCTAGCCGACTACACGACACTAGCCGAAACCCAAGTCTACTTCCGCCAAAACGGTAGCAGCCTTGACGCCAAGGCCAAGGCAGATCTGGACCAGTTGGTCTCCTCTACCTCCAGCGCTACCGGGTACGTGATCGAGATTGCAGGCTATGCCTCCAGCGACGGCGGAACGAAGTACAACCAGAAGCTGAGTGACGAGCGCGCAATCTCAGTCGTCCACTATCTCATCGAAAATGGCAACGTTCCCATGCAGCGAATCGTTGTGCCGGCCGGCTATGGCGCGACACATCCTGCAGCCGAAAACACCGATAGAAAAGGCCGCGCCTTGAATCGCAGGGTGGAAGTCAAGGTCCTGGTCAACAAAGGGCTGCACGAAAGCTCACAAGTTGCAGCTGTTTCGTTCTAGGGGCAACGCAGAGACTGCCCGATGCCCCGATTCAGCTTGGGCATCGGGCTAGTAAACTACGCGATTTCGTCCCGCGCAACCGAGACAATCCTCACGCCGGAATTGGCCAACCGGCTCTTTCTCATGACGCTCCTGAAATCATCGCTATCGTCCAGTTTGCCAGCGTTAAGCACGATTCTCTCATTCCAATTTCGCTCGTTGTTGCGGGTTCGGTCCTGCCCCGGCGCAGGAGGGAGCTACGGCTCATAGCGCGTTTTGGCGCCATCTTCCTCGTCGTACTTCTTAGCATCAGCGTGCCCTGGGAAAATCGCTTCCAAGGAAGCCGAAGTAAGTCTCACAACTGCCAATTAGTTCGTGCACCGTGAACATCAGCCGTGTCAACAGCCGAGCCCGCCGACGTCAACTTGTGGTCCATGCCACGTCAGTGCTGAAAGCCTCAGAAACTCCTTTTGCCGGCGCTAACTAATAGATCGGGTAGCGTTCGAGGAATTCTTGGTGCACGAATGGTTGTTGGCCTTCAAAATGCACACAGAGGAGTGTCTCGGCAAGATAGTTTGAAGCCCGAGTTGTTTGAAGCCGGAACAATAAAAACAATTATCGGATGCGCAATTGGCTACCTGTTCAGCTGCCGCCATCGCGCGATAAGCCGTGTGTTCACGATTCAGAACTGCACCTATCAAGTGTGCTGCGATTGCGATGCAACGCGCGAGTACTCGCTCGAGACGATGTCTGTGCGTTCCACGTTTCACTCGGATGCCAGGCTAGTTGATCTGATGGACAAGCGAGAAATGGAAACGGCAATCACGTTATTTCAAACTAACTATGCGTGAAACAGGCTCGCCAACCAGCTTGGGTTTGCGCATTGTGAGGGTATGGAGTGACGACGATGCTTGACCCTTTAGTGAGTGCTGAAGATTTAGTGGGTAAGTTAGAACGGGACAAATGCAGTCATACGCCCTGCACGTGCAAGGTTGCGCCCGGGGTCGCCTACTGCAACGCGCCCCGCGAGGCCGTAGCGAAGACTCCGGACATCAAATGGAGATGTGCGGTGGTCATCCGGCTTGCAAACACAGAAGCGACTAACAGCACACACACGAGCATCATAAGCATCGGAGCTGCGGCCTTCATGAGGAAGGTCGAAATCAAGACTGCCTCCAAAGCTCGAGCCGCCGGCACGTGAGTCACTGTGGGCTCTTGAACAAAGGACCTTGGTCGCGCGGGCGCTATTTCCGATCCATGTTCCGCCGTTGCGCGACCGGCAGTAGTCGCTCATGTCAGAGCTTCTGCGTCCGCGGATAAAACTCTCACCCTGCACGTGAAGCGTCGAACATACTGTTCGATAGAAGCGGGCGCCATTCGCAGAGGCCTTCCAGATTTCATTCGAGTCCTCAGCGCGTTGCCAATGAACCGCGACAGTCCTCTGGCAGTCGCCAAAGAGCTGTCAGTCACCACGCACCTGTCGGCTCTCATTATCAATTATTTGCATGTGGCATTCGCCTTGCACTATTGGAAAACGTCCCGCACAGCGGATGCGAGGGAAAGCATGGGCAGGTATTAATCGTTGCGTTTGTGGTGGCAAAAGGCAGCATATTTCCAGATGCGGACGTGGACGTTCCATAGTTTTCAGCAGTAACTGCGAACGTGACAGCGCTGTGATTGCTCCTTAACGGCGATGTGTTTGTCGGCTGTTACTCGCAACGTCGATTAGAGCTTTCCGGCGTCGACAGTGAAAGCGCCTCTCGGGAGAGAGCGTCAGGTTCATCGGCCCGGGAGAAGGTAAATGCCGCACAAGGTTGCCTGCGTGCGCCTTTGCAATGAAGAGAACAACAAAATGAAACTACACTGCTCTATCACGCTTGCTTCTATAGCCCTTGCGGTGCTTCTCACGACGAGCGCCGGGGCAGTTGCGCAGGATGTCGGCTTCGATGCTTGGAAATCCGCGAAGAGTAGGTGCTACGCAACAGTCAAAGTGGCTAGGAAGACCGCAACTGGCACAACGACTGGCGGAAAGACTCCAAGCGATGGCGAACACGATGTCAAAAAGACTGGACACACAAGATGAGTATCAAGCATTGCCTGTGTCTCCTTATTCTCGGTGTGTCTGTCAACGGTGCAGTGGCAGCCCAGCAGATCTCCGCACCCGAACCACAGACTGGAACCATCATAGGAACCGTGACGGATGTGAATGATGGCACCGTTCCGGGCGCGACGGTCGACCTTGAAAGCTCCTCACTCCCCGATCCGCAACGTGTGGAGACGAACGATAATGGTTTCTTTCAACTCGACCATCTCAAGCCCGGAACCCCCTATCATGTCATCATCAGCGCCAGCGGATTCGCAAACTGGACTTCGCCCGAAGTCACGCTGAGGCCTGGCCAATATCTGGAACTAACGGGCATCAAACTACGAATTGCAGCAGCGGTAACCACGGTGAACGCAGTTCTCTCGACTGAGGAGATTGCCAGAGAGCAGGAAAGGGTGGAGGAGAAGCAACGTGTCTTGGGCTTTATTCCCAACTTCTACGTTGTGTATGACCGCAACGCCGTGCCACTCACGCCGAAGCTGAAGTTCAGACTCGCTCTCAAGACATTGACGGACCCCATCACGATCCTCGGCTCTGCCTTCATTGCTGGCGCCGATCAGGCGGGCGGCACTCCCGACTACGGGCAAGGTGCGAAGGGCTATGGACAGCGTTGGGGGTCCAACTACGCCAACGGCCTGACCGACATCATGATCGGCGGGGCTATCCTGCCCTCGATCCTGCATCAGGATCCGCGCTACTTTTATCAGGGCACGGGCACAACGAAGTCGCGCATGATCCATGCCCTGCGAACGCCGTTCCTCTGCAAGGGAGATAACGGACGCTGGCAGCCGAACTATTCGAGCCTCGGGGGATATCTGGCCTCCGGCGCCATCTCCAACGCCTATTATCCGGAGTCGAATCGCGGCCCGGGGTTGGTGTTTTCGACCGCCCTTGTTGACGTTGGCGCCAGCATGGCAAACGGCCTCATACAGGAGTTCGTCCTGCGCAAACTCACTCCCTCCGTTAAAAACCAACCTCAGTTAGAGACGGGAGGCAATTAGAAATGGAACTGGACTACGAGGACGCCAAGGTTACGCGGCGCCTGGAGCAGGCATGGGCCTTCCAATCGCGAAGGCGATTATGGGAACTCATGGAGGCATCATCGGGGTTGTCAGCCAGTTAGGCCAAGGTTCGGTCTTTTCGATCAGCCCCCCGATTTACAGCAATCTGAGGTTCCCGCCAAATTCATTCCGGCACGGCGGACCTGCAGATCGAAAGGATGATAGCGCCACCCACGAAAAAGATTCGCAACGGTAGTTTATGAGCACCACTGGGGGTCCATAGCTGCCTCATAATGTTGGGAGAAATCTTTGAAATTTCAAAGCACATCCGCACCGGACTCTCTTATGACAAAACCAACCACAGATCCGACTATCGATGACTATCTGCGCGAGCGGTTGATGCCGGTGGAGGGGGCGATTCCGCACATTCCCGGTATCGAGATGTTCGGGAATTCGATTCCTGCCGGAACTGTCGGTGGGGATCTTTTTGAATACATCAATTTTCAGCAGCGTTACGACATTGACGCACGCATTCAGCGGGCTCAACGGCTGTCGAAAGAGTTTCTTGAACCGCTTCCTCCAGGAGTTCTGCTACGAAATTTGGTCGACGATCAGGTGCGGTGGCTGAAAACAACGCCCAGCTACAAGCCCGAGATGGAAGGAGAGTATCGATTCGCGAGGAGCTCCGAGCAGGTGCGCGTTGCGGAAGAGTTGCGTGATCTTTATTCGACGGCGGGTGCGCTGGTCGTGGATGCACAGGGACACGGAATCATCTCAGCCAAGATCGCATCTACGGTGCATGATACGTTCCATGCCTTGATGCTCACCGAGCTGGATCGATACGGCAGAGCAACACCGATGCTGCTCGAAAACATCAACCTGCGGCTGGCGCTATCGGTGACCGCCCGCAATGAATTAGGAATCATTGAGAAGGGAGACGCACGCGAAAACGCAACCCTGATTTACGGCGAAGTCCGCCCTGGCGGTCATTTTCGCTTTGCGAATTTCGGACATCCTCCACCGCTAGTGTTCTTGGCGGAGTATCGCAAGTTCATGAACATCAATGAAAGCCGTATGGCGCAATTTCTTCCGCTCGGTTTGCAGATCCCAGCAGATCATCCGGATTATAAGAAGTACTACTCCGTGAACTTGCGGCAAACAGAGGTAGACGCTTCGGATCTCGGTGAGATCACACTGCTGAGTCCGGGAGATATTCTTGTTCTCTATACCGATGGAGTTTACGACGGCAGCGACCAACAAGGGCGTGAGCTAATGGAAGCGGTGATGCGCGAACACTATCGACAGTCGGCCAGGGACATCTGCAACGCGGTGCTGGATCATGCAATAAAGCGAGATGAGTGGCTCCGTCAAAACGGCGAAGCGGACATGATCGACGACAAAACGGTGCTTATCATCAAACGAATTAACTAGACTAGCCCACTGTACCAAAACTTGAACCCAAGAGGCGATTCCAACTGGACGTAAAACGTCAGGACTCTAGCGGAGCTGCTCCGCGGGATCAGGAGTGTGCAGTTGTGGCAGAAGAGAGAGCGGAGCAGGTCGGATAGAGCGGTTTGAAGGAAGGCGCTGGCGCGGTCGCCGTGTTGGATGTTGCGTTCCTTCCAGAAAATCTCAAACAAGATGATGACAGAATTTCAAACCAGCATGTCTGGTCTAAAATTCGCTATCTCGATCCTGAACGGAACTGCAGAAACAGGACGTGCGATCTCGCACAGTGATCGGGTAGTACGAGCGAACACTCTTACTGGGAAACAACAGAAGAGCGCCGCCAACAAGGCATAGAGCTGCATTGCTCGAAGTATCAAGGCGCCTTGTCGGTTCGGCTGCTCGGGACCGACCGATCCTCCGGAATCGGCTATTTCCGGTCGTCGTTCCAGTTGATCTGCAACTCTTCGGAGCGATCGAGAATAGCGTCGCCGCGGGCCCCTCCGAAATAATCCCACGCCCATTCCACAAAGGCCGCGATCTTTGCGCGCGTGGAAATCAGCAGGGCGGCGTGAACTCCAAGCCACGCTGCGAAGGCGATTGCCCCCTGGAGTTCGTGGCGGTGCTCACCGACTTCGGCGACGGCCGAGTTGCGCCCGATCATCGCCATGATGCCTTTATCCAAATAGTGAAACGACTCTCTTGGTTTTCCCGCAATGTCCAACAGGATATTTTTGGCGCAGCACTTGCCTGATTGTTCTGCCACCGAGCCAAGCTGGGGCAGCGGTTTACCGTCCTTGCCAAGGATATTGGCAAAGTCTCCCAGGGCATAAACACCTGTTAAACCGGGCACCGTGAGGTCGGCTTGAACATCAATGCGGCCTCCTTGCCCAGTCTTGATCCCCAGGTTGTCTGATAAAGACGCAGCCTTGAGCCCTCCTGCCCAGATGACAGTATGCGTCGGGATCCTGGTGCCGTCTGAGAGCACCACGTGCCCACTCCCAACCTCCTTCACCCTTGTACCCAAGTGAAGTTTTACCCCTCGTTCCTCAAGCATTTTGGCGGCGTATGTCTGAGCCTTGGAGGAAAAGGCAATCAGCACGGCATGGCCCATCCACCAGGAGAATCTGCCCCCCGTCCACAGCAAGATCTTTGTATGATCTATCGCGGATCTTTTTCTTCAGCGCTGCCTGCAGCATGTCCCCGAACGCACCTGCTATCTCCGTGCCCGTCGGGCCAGCTCCTACGATGACAAAATTCAGCGCTCCCTTTGTAACGAGCGATGGGTCACGATCCGCAGATTCGAGCATAGCCAGGATGCGCGAGCGCAGTCGCTCGGCATCATGCACCGAGTACAGTGGATAACTGTTCTTGTCCGCTCCGGGTGTACCGAAAAAGTTTGCCTGCGACCCCGCCGCCACCACCAGAAAATCACCCTGGTATTGCTGCCCGTCGACGTTTTCCACCGTGCGCGTGTTGAGATCGATGGAGACGACTTCCGTCATCTTCACGTCTACGTTGGGGTGGGCCCTGAGTGCGGCGCGCAAATTGAAAGCTATATTGTCTGGAGCGAGGATCGCGGTGGCCACCTGGTAGAGCAACGGCTGGAACTGCTGATAGTTGTTCTTGTCAAGCAGAGTGATCCGAACATTTGGGTTCGCAGCCAGCTTGCGAGCGCAGTTCAGTCCGGCGAAGCCGCCACCTACGATCACGATGTGCTTCACGTTGTTCGGATTTTGTCCGATGGACATGTTCACGGTTGATCCTCTAGAACCTGATGAGCCCTCTGGCAAGGAACACTCAGCATCCACTCAGACGGTCTCTTCTAAGATGCTGGCGGTTTTCGAATCGACTCCAGAACGTGAGGCACCCCGCGATGAAACAGGTTTCGAGCCGTTACGCGGGCGTGTCCCTGAGAGGCGCCGTCGCAGGGTCCGCCGGGCGCGCATCAGTCTTGATTTCGCTGCTGATACTGAGACGCCGAGTTCCTCTGCGACCTGACTGCTCGAATACTCTCGGGCATGTTGCAGCTCCAGCGAATCCCGGAATATAAAGGGCAGGCGTTGAATCGCATTTCGCAGCAATTCTTCGCTTTCCCGCCGGGCGTAGCAAGCCTCCGGCGTTTCCGAATGACCTTGCGGCTCCCAGGTCCGGGGGTTCTTAGAATCATCCCTCAGCTGTTCGATGGATATTTCCGCTCCCCGTCTCTTGCGTAAGACCATGAGCGCAGAGTTGATCGCGATGCGAGTGAGCCAGGATGTGAAGTTCGATCTTCCTTCGAAACTCTTCAGATGAACGAATGCGCTCAGAACTGCGTCCTGCAATACATCCTCGGCGTCTTCCCGGTTTTTCACGATCCGGTAGATCCTGGGCAGGACCTTTCGTGAATGTCGCTCATAGAGTTCGGTGAAGGCGCTGCGATCTCCCGCTCTTGCGGCAGACACGAGACGTGTGTCGTCCATCGTGTTCAAACAGTCGGCGATTACGACCTTGTTGTGTTCATGGCTGGATGTGTTCACCAAACTAGCTTGTGTTGACAATTGACACCTCTGTTTTTCCTCGTGTGAGGTTCTTAGTGCACTCCTAGAACACTGCATGGCGCATCAAGCGCCACATCATAAACCGTGCTCCATAGCCGCGATATGTGCGAAGCATGACGGTGAAGGCCAATGACAAGCAGATCGGCCTTGTTATCGAGCAGAAAGCGGACGATGGCGTCCACGGCGTAGCCTTCCAGCAAACGAGTCTCCAGCTCCATGCCCTCGCGCAAAGCGGTATCACGGGCCTCGGAATGCAAACGGGCACAGTGCGCCTGTTGGTCTTCGATGAGAGCCCCTCGAGAGAGAGGAATCCGTGGCCGCCGCGAATTGAAGACCTGTCTAAAACGGTCGAACTTCTTCTGCTGGAGCCGCAACGTCAAAGCTGCCGGCCTAGTTGTCTCCTCCTTAAGGGTTCGATGCATTCGTTCATGACGTCCGTTCTGCTGAGGACGCCCAGGCTGAATGCGCTCGTGAATGATCCCGATCTTCATCCATCCGAGGGAGAGCTTCGATAGGCCGAGTAAGCCCGTCCCGGTGAAAGGCGCGCCATTATCAGTTCGAATCCTCGAAGGCATTCCATATTCCCGCATCGTCGCTTCGCAAACGGCTCTAACCTGACTCAAGTCCATTTGGGAGACGATCTGACAACGGATCAGATAACGACTGTGGGCGTCGGTGATAGTGAACTCCGGTCCACTTTCTTTATAACGGTTAATCCACCGGTAGTCGGTGGGCCGTGACACTCCGAACTCACGGCAGAGCTCTGAAACCGACATTTCTTCTCTTTGGTAGCTCGACAGGAACTGCAGGCGTTGATCCACGACACGACTCTCTTTCCAGGGCATACCGCATCATCGTGCGTACGACCAAAGCTCAAGAACCATGAGGGTTCCAGGCCTATGTAACGCAGGTCTTTGGTCCGTTTTGTAACGCAAGTACTCAGTACGCTCAGGGGCTCCGCCCCTCGCGCCCACAAGCCGCTTCCCCAATCTTCCGCGCTTCGCTTGTGCAGACCTGCGCTGCGCTACTCCCTTTCCATTCCGCTCCGCTTCATTGCAAGGATGGGGAGACCCCTCGGCTTGCACTTGCTATCCTTGCCCTGTGCATGCAGACAAGCACCCACGAGCGCGATCAGGGCAAACAGCTGTGAGCATGTCAGGTGTCTGAAGAACCTTGTCATTGTTTCTCCTTCGTCGCGATTTGGTGCGAAGGGTCGACGCTTGCGGGTGGCTGGATGGTCGTGTGCGATCCCTGATCGATCAGCTCTTGCTTGAACGACTCTGCAGTGCCCACCGGCATCGTGAAGACAGCTCCATGCAGGCCGCCATTGTCATCACGGTACTTAATCGTCAGGCTATCGATCTTGGACCGATACATGCTCAAAGGGCGCCCTGCTCCGTACGGCGCAAACATAGTTAGTATGCCCAGAATTCCTCGAATTGCTCTCTGACTATCATCGGCGGTGACCACATCTTCTATCGCCGCAGCCGGAATCTGTGATCTAGTCCCGGAATGAGTGAAGCAGAGTTTTCCATCTTTGATGGTCAGGAGGCCCTGAGTCTTGTCTCTAACACCCTCAAGGCCGATAATTTCTGCACTTTTTATCGGCATTTGCTGCTGCGGGGCGGCTGTTGCCGGACTAATACTCTGCGCCTCACTGCTCTGTGCCTCATTGGTTGGATTACTCTTCGTTTCGGCTGCCGTCTGGCTCACAATAGGTAATTCTGAGCTGTTTCTCAGTGTGTCGTTAAACGCAATCGTCTTGTCTCCGACAAGGACAAGGAACTCACGCCCGGTTGCGTACCGGACTGTCTGTACACCGTAGGGCGGCGTGTATAGGACAACATAGGTTGTATCGCCGACTTTCAGGGAGACGTCATGGCTGGGGGAGGAAGAAGTCGACCCCGTTGCACCCTGATGGGTTTGAACCCCGGTGATCGTTCCCACCTTATATTGAGAAGTAGATTGACAAAGTGCCGACAGGGCTGCTGCTCCGCATATCACAATCACACTCATCGCTCTCAGCATGCGCATGTGAAAACCCATCTTGTCGGAAATCACCACATCACCCCTAACGCCCGCGCTGACACATCTCCTCGCAGATCCAAACGAGCTCGTACTATTTGTGAAGTAAGCACGCAAGGGACCAATCGGAGATATAAAACGATGCGAGCGAAAGCTCCTTTCCGCAGAAATACTTAGAGTATCGGACGCAATATCGCAGTTAATCCAAGGGGTCCAATTGGGTGGACGGTCATGGCAAGTGATTGGCACTTGACACACCCTCTGACATCTGCGAGACCATCGCGGAGGAATAATCACGCGAACGCACAGACACTAACGCGCGGAAATCTCGGTCAGGAGATATGCTGCTCCATATTGCCGACGAGCTGACCGATGCAGCCCTCTACGGCATGACTCATTTCAGTACCACAGAATTCACGCTAAAGCGATCAGCGTCGAGATAATGCATCCTTTGTTCAACGGAGAACCAATGCAGGGCTCTCAAGATTCGAAGGGTTGAACGGAAAGGCGCGATCGGTACCTATATGTCTTAGTGCTGTATCTGGAGCGCCCGACACGCAACAGGGCGTATCTGCACACTCTCAGAGGGCGCTTCTGATACAGCGACTTGAAGGAAGCCGCCCTCATGGAAGGCTATGTACTTTATGGAAGGCTATGTACTTTGAATCGGTCTGAGCGGGTGGGGAGGTATCAGGCACCGGCCGAGTTGGGTAGGATGTGCGGCTTCGACGGTGCGATGGTTGGGTGAAACACGACAATGAGGCAGTCGAGGGCAGAAGGAACAGCCAGCCGAGCAACCCGGACCAGATAAGACAAGGGATCTGGGTACGCGCCGAAGCACGGGCAGTGACCGAGGATGTGAGTAGAACTTCATGCTGCGCACCGGTCCGGTTGAGGCGGCGAGCGAAGCAGGAGTTGCGCGGCAGAGAGCCGTTCGGCGACGCGCATGGTTCCGCCGCAGACTGGACAGTTCCAGAGTGAATGAGCCTGATCTGTGGACGGTGGCGCCGGCGTAGTTGTGTCTTGCTGTGATCTGGTCCCTGGGAAACATGAACACAGGGTAGGAGAAGAAAAGGAGAAAGTATATGAAGAAATCGCAAGCGGGAGCGCATCGTTGGATCGAAGAGCAAGAAAAGAGGATGCGCCAAAGGGCACGCATCCTCCTCGTGGGAATCGCAATCTCTAAGTGCTCTACTTCTGGCCCTTATCGTGTCCATGTTGCCCGCCGCCCGGCTCTGGGTTGTGGGGCTGTGCAACGCCACCACCCTGCTGCCCAGGCTTCTTTTGTGGGTCATTCTGTTGCTGCTGCTGGCCACCGCTCTTCTGGCCGCCACCTTGTCCGGGCTGCGGGTCCTGACTTTGTCTCTCAACCATTGTGAAACCTCCACGGGGGTGTTCGCTCCCGTCCTTGGGTTAGGTTCATGCTGGAGGCTATGGGTTGCCACTCTGTGATTGAAGTGTGGCAGGCGGGAGCGCATCTCGTGAGACACGCTCGGAAGTCGGATTGTGCAGACGGGGTTTCCTTGCTGAGGACTGCAGGCGGGACGGGGGGACCTGCTGTCAGCCTATGCGTTCCCATTTTGGGAAACAACGTTACGGACGTACCGTTGCAAAGAACAGCCATTTGGAATCTCTCAGATCGCCGAAAAGAGAGTGCCTAACCAACTCTTTTCATCGATATGGTCCTTGTGGCCTTCGCCGCTGCAGGTTACCCAAGTTCGCAAATCGGGTTGCAGCATATAACAATATCTAACCCAACCGCCATCGCCGAAGATCGTTCGATATTTGGGTCCGCCATACACATAGAAACTCGCTTCACGCCGCCACGGCCTGCCTATTGTTTCTCTGGTAAGCGAGCTTCTGGTCCGTTGACCAGGTCGATCCTTCAGGAGGTATAAACTCCTGACTTGTCAACCCGTAGGCTTTGGGTGGAATGTCCACGGTGCTGGCTGCTTAAGTGTTCAGCATCGAATACGGGCTCCGCTTCCCCCGGGCGTCGGATACTCATCATGATTTTCTCTCCAACGCCTATAGCTACTGTGTTGCCGGTATTAGTGATCCCAACTTTAGCTACATATGGCTCTAACGAGAGAGGGTCGGGGGTTGAACCCATCGCGGCAATCAAGATGGCCTCTTGGTCGTGAATCAGGGTCGCGTGATCTTTTTTGACTCCTATCACAAACTTTGCAACAGTTATCACTGCGCTGAGGGACAGAATTCCCGTCACTGCTTTCCACGCAGAGGTCCACTTAGTCCTTAGTCGGAGTCTTGACCTTTACCTTGCTCGCGGTCTTCTTTACCCCTCTTGCCATGGGGGGATTATAGAGCGGCGCAATCATGACGCCGCGTGCGGGTTCTGGTACGGTCTCACCCAGGAGAATTGCCCATTGGCACAAATTGAGGGCACTCTAAGTCTGTTCAAGAGAACCTCTCCAAGGCAGGGAAAACTCCCAATGGCTAACCTGCGTCTTTCTTGTCCTCTTGTGCTGGGGGATGTTGGCCGGTATGTAGAAGGTCTGTGATCGCCTCGGGAGATATTCCTTGATCCTTAGCCTCCTGATGGTCGAGTTTGGGCGGTGGAGGCGGTGTCTGCTTATCTTTGGTTGACGGAATAGGTGGCACCGCAGGCTGTTCTTTCTTTTGGTCGGGGGCGAGTTTCTCGCTGAGCCTATCTAGGCTGTCTGGGACCAGTCTCTCGGCAAAACCAGCCAGAAATGCCCAGACGAACAGTTTGCCGTAATCTTCCGCTGTTTTCGGGAGCGTCTCCCACGTAAAGGTGAAGAATGTCAATCCTTCCGGACCAGGTGGCCTCACATAAAAATCTGGAAATACTGAACCTTTAAGGATCCCCGCTACGAACATTAGGGCGAGGATAACCGCAAAGACGGCACCTAGCAGAGGGGACAGCCATAGGTAATAGTCCGCGTTATCGAGACCAAAAACACTGATAAGAGGGTCTCCATCGCTCGGAATAGATTGCATTCTCCGCTGCGAACTCACAAAGCCACCGATGATTCCCCAATAAATGACGCTTACTGCCATCGCGAGGAAATTCATACCGTAGTGATGGCACCAGACGAAAATCCCCCAAAGAATGGCCGTATAAATGACCATCATCCACATGCAGTACTTGGTGAGAGATTTTCTGATGCGTTCGCGGTCCGGGATCAGCGAATAATACCAATGCAGGACGTCAAGGATGCGGGTCAGATCCGCTTTGAGGAGCGATAGCTTTGCGGGAGTATCCGTCTCGGTCGGGATGTGGGATTCTACATATTTCTCATAGACTGAAGCACACGAGATCTCGCGGAATCGTTCCCGAATAATCCAGGCATTTCGCTCAATGACCTCGTCGGGCTGCAGCGAGAAAACGATATTTTCAAAGAGGAAGATGTCGCCCCAGGTGAGGTCATCAACTTCATCTTTAGCCTTTTTGATGAGCGCTTCCGCACGTGGATCAGGGGTGTTCAGTGTTGCATACACGGCCGCGAGATGATCTAGATAAGACCATGCATAAGATGGCAGGCTAGACGGCTCCCGATAACTTAGAGAGATTCCCCACCTGCGCCAGAATTTCCTCCAATTGACCATGATGTCTCCCTCGATAGCAACCACTCAGGCCCGGAACGCGAGTAGTTCGCCGTTTCTCAGCCATGCCGAACGGGGAAGGAATATTGACTCGACATTCAAGAACGCTCAGCGAAACAAGGAGACATGATACCCACAAAAGTAGCTGAAAGGAAAGATAGCATTGCCTTTTCCTTTCGTCAGGGTCTTCCGCTGAATCCAGCGCCTCCCACGCCTTACTCCCGCTGCGTGGGTCACCCAGCATTCATTGGCTCAAGGACGGAGTTGTTAGCGTGAAGGCGATATTGCAATAACAACCGCATAGTTTCTTGTTTGCCGCCTCGGGAGTTGAATCATGTCGAGACGTTCTTGTGCCACATCTCCCAGTGAATGCGTTTCTCGGTCGCGCGGCATGCCGCTGGCCCATGGAAGCCTCCACATGGTCAGGTGACTCTGAACTTTCACACGATGATGCAGCCGGCGAAGGAACCAGTTCTTCCGCACGGACGGCCAAGGCATCGCCAAGTATAAGAACGACTTATTTGCCGTCGTAATAGTTCTTGACGCTTGATTGACATAGCGATACGGTTGTAGCCGCATTCGCTCGGCCACAAGGGTGTCGTCAGCGCGTGAGTTGTAGAAGTTGCCAGCATGTCCGGGGTTGCTTTCGGATTCCATTCCCTCTCGATTCCATCCTCCGACCAGCACTTGATTTTGGGCCGCTTCTTTAGCTCTGGAGTCCAAATGATCTCGGCAATGCATGCCGTATCCGGTCCTGGACATTCGTTCGTTGTTCGCCCAGCAACGATTCGCGCCTTCGTTCTGCCTGCGACGCTGGCAATCTCTGCGCTATTGAGTACTTCCCAGGCATGGGCCACGGCAGCTGCCACCACCACAACGCTGACCGTGACGAACGCGGGAGGCAGCGACGTGACCTCCGTCGCCGCAGGCACGGTGGTCACGCTGACTGCAACCGTAGTTTCCGGCTCGACTCCAGTGAATCCTGGGCAGGTGAAGTTCTGCGACGCTTCTGCGAAGTATTGCGAAGATTCGGCGCTGCTGGGGACTGCGCAGTTGAGCAACGCGCGAGTAGCTACTTACAAGTTCCGGCCGGGTGTCGGAAGCCACAGCTATCAGGCGGTATTCGTGGGGACCAACAAATATGCGAAGAGCACCTCGACCGCTGCGGATCTGACTGTGACCGTCACCGGGCTGTACCCGACAACGGCCACGATCGCTTCCTCTGGCTCGATCGGCAACTATACCTTGGCCGCGACCGTGGTGGGCACGGCAAGCAGCTCTCTCTCTCTGACGGGCGAGGTTTCCTTTCTAGACACGACAAATGGCAACGCCTCACTGGGCACAGCAGCCCTCGGAACAGCCACACCCGGAGTATTTTTTTCGACAGGCTCCACGCCAGGCGTAAATGGCGGTCCGTACTCCGTCGCGGTGGGAGACTTCAACGGAGATGGCATCCTCGACCTGGCGACGGCCAATGTAAATACCAATTCCGTTACGGTGTTGTTGGGAAACGGGGATGGGACCTTTACCTTCAAGTCCTCGCCCGGTGTCGGCGCCAATCCCTGGGGCATTGCAGTCGGGGACTTCAATGGCGACGGCATCCCGGATCTGGTGACGGCCAATTCCGGTACTCCCGGTACCGTAACCGTCTTGCTGGGCAACGGAGACGGGACCTTCACCACAAAGTCCACGCCCGGTGTTGGGACCCAGCCCTACTCGGTTGCAGTAGGGGATTTCAACGGGGACGGCATCCCGGATCTAGCAACAGCCAATAAGTCCGACAACACGGTAACGGTTTTGCTAGGCAACGGGGACGGAACCTTCACCACCAAGTCGACGCTGAGTGTAGGTGAATCTCCCGAGTTCGTCGCGATTGGCGACTTCAATGGAGACGGCATACAGGACCTAGCGGTGGCCAATTTTGCCCCCTTTTCTGAAGGCACTTCGGTGTCCATCCTCTTAGGTAAGGGAGACGGAACCTTCATCAGCAAGTCCACGCCCGCTGCCTTCCAGCCCTTCTTCATCGCGGTGGGCGACTTCAATGGAGACGGCATCCAGGACCTGGCTGTAGCGGATTACTCCTTCGGTGTGACCATATTGCTGGGAAACGGGGACGGAACCTTCACCAACGGAGCCTCGCCCGCGGTCGGCAACGGTTCTGCTTCCATAGCGGTGGGCGACTTCAACGGCGACGGCATTCCGGACTTAGTGGTCACCGAGGTTGGCTTCGATACGGCAACAGTGCTTCTGGGCAAGGGGGACGGAACCTTCATCACCCAGCCCACGGTCGGTGTTGGCGGCTATCCCAATTGGGTCGCGGTTGGAGACCTTAACGGAGATGGCACTCCCGATATTGTCACCGCTAATTTTACCAGCGCTTCGGTATCGGTGCTGCTGAACCAGATCACGGAGACAGCCACGGCCACCCTGAGCAATGTTTCTGTGTCGGGCATCGAAACGCACCAGGTTCTGGCCAGCTATCCTGGCAACGTAAACTACGCCGCCAGCACCTCGAGCACCGTGCCTCTGCTCGCAGCGCAGATCGCAACTAAGCTCAATCTCAGCTCCAGTGCCAACTCTTCCATTGCCGGCAACCAGGTCACGCTCACGGCAACCCTCAGCCCGTACGTTCTGGGAACTTTTGCTACCAATGGTGAGACGGTCACTTTTTACAGCGGAAAAACGAGCATCGGCACTGCAACACTCTCTGCGGGGGTAGCAACGTTCATGACTACAGCATTGCCAGCCGGGTCCGATCAGCTCACGGCCGTCTATGCCGGAGACGCAAACTTCAGCGGCAGCACGTCGAATGCGGTGAGCGTGACGATACAGCAGGTTGCAACTACGCTGCAGCTCTATTCCAGTACCAACCCTTCTACACAAGGGGCCCCAACCACATTGACTGTGGTTTTCAGCCCGACCTATTCGGGAAACTTCACAGTCACCGGTGAGACCGTCAGCTTTTATAACGGAGGAAGCAGCATTGGCAGTGCCCCGCTGTCTTTCGGCGGCGTGGCTACGCTCACTGTCAGCACTCTACCCAACGGAATCGATAAGCTGACCGCTTCTTATACAAGCGACGGCATTTTTGCCTCCGCCACCAGCAATACCGTCTCGCAGGCAGTCGGTGTAACCTTTCCACCAATCCCCATTTTCATAGTTACCGTAAAAACAGACACTACCGCCGGTGTGGCTTCCAACTGCACAAGCGCGCCTGCGTTGAATTGCAGTCTTCGCGACGCGCTGGCAGCCGCATTTGCAAACGGCTCTGGAAATATCACCTTCAGCCCGACGGTCTTCGCCACAGCGCAGACCATTACTCTGGGCAATGCGGGAGGCCTGAGTATCCCGCCCTACACGACCATCACCGGCCCGACTACAGGCTCCGGCGCATCCCTGACGAATCTGGTAACGGTGAACGGCGGAGGCCCGGTGTTCACCGTGGGCTCGTATGTGACAGATGCGGTGATCTCCAACCTGACCATCACGGGAGGGTCTGCGGGAGGCATCGTCAACGGCGGCGCTCTGCTCGTGTCTGACAGCACGATATCGGGAAACAGCGGCAGTTTTTCTTTTTTCCTCGTCAGCGGCGGGGGCATCGAGAATTACGGCACTCTGACGCTGATCGACAGTACCGTCGCGGGGAATAGTGTGACGGTCGCTGGCACCACTGAAGGCACCACCGGGCAGGGTGGTGGTATCGACAACCAAGGGACGTTGACGATAATCAACAGCTCTGTCGTGGGCAACAGTGTTGCGGGCTACGCATACGCCGGTATTTCCAACGCAGCTGTATTCGGAGGCGGCATCAACAACAACGGCAAGTTGACGATGATCAATAGTATCGTCGCCGGAAACAGCGCAACTGCTATCGTCGAGCCTGGTGCCCTAGGCGACGCAGGTGCCACGGGCGGCGGCATTCAGGGAGGGCTGACGGGCGCCAACAATATCATCTCCGGAAACACCACAAACGGATCTGAGGATGACTGCGACGGTTCGGGTTGCCCAACCAATGGAGTCACCGGCAACGTCATCGGTCCGAGCGCGCTTGCTTCACTCGGCAATTACGGCGGTCCCACTCAGACGGCACCGCCGCTGCCCGGCAGCACTGCAATCTGCGCAGGTGTTGTAGCCGATGTCCCCTCGGGTGTAACCACCGATCAGCGCGGCCTACCACGCACCACGACATATGACGGAACCCCCTGCGTCGATTCCGGACCAGTCCAGACAAAATACGCGCTCAGCTTCAGCATCGAGCCGCCCGCAAGCGTGCCGCAGAACTCCAACTTTACCGCTGCGGTACAACTCAGCGAGAGCGGCAGCCCGTTCCCGGTGAGCGGTGTGACAATTCGGCTCGCACTGGTCACAGGAAATCCAGGATCGCTCAACGTTAGTAGCCTGACGACAAGCGCCGCCGGGTTAGCATCCTCCAGCCAGTTGCAGGTCATTGCGCCAGGCACAGCCGACACTCTTGTAGCCACGCTTCCAGTGACAACCACACCTCCGCCCGCATCATTGACCTCGGCGATCAGTATCAGCACGACAAGCAGCGCGTTCAGTGTGACCCCGCCTCCTAATGTTCAGGTGACGGTCGGCACGTCGCCAACAGGGCTCGCAATCACGGTGGACGGTGTCAACGGCATTGCGCCGGTGACCGAGACGTGGACTATTGGATCGCAACACACGCTCGCGACCATCTCGCCGCAGTTGGCCACGGGCGCGCGGTACACCTTCACCGGATGGAGCGATGGAACAAGCACCACCACCGACTCGGTGACAGCCTCATCAAGTGGTACTGCCTACACGGCGGCATTCAGCACCGCCTATCTGCTGACAACCTCAGCGACCGCGGGAGGAACAGTATCTCCGGCTTCGGGCAACTATTACGCAGCGGGCACAGTGGTAACTCTGACGGCAACGCCGAATCCGGGCTACTACTTCGCCGGCTGGACGGGCAGTGTGGTTTCATCCACGAGCGCCAGCACTACAGTCACGATGAGTGCCCCTGAGGCGGTGACGGCAAACTTCGCGGCCATTCCGAGCTTCGTGGTCACGGTCGCCACGGACGACGCAGGCACCGCCTCCAATTGCACGAATCAGAACCTGCAGGGAGCCACTCCTGACGTCAACTGCAGCCTGCGGGACGCATTAGCTGCGTCTGCGGCGAATGGTGGAAACATCACATTTAGGTCCACTGTCTTTGCGACTCCACAAACGATCTCGCTCACAAACGGTACGCTCAACATGCCGTCAAACACTACCATCGCAGGCCCGACTTCAGGCAGCGGCGCAACCTCGAAAAATCTGGTGACCCTGAACGGAGCCGGCCAGTACACATTTCCGATCAACTTCCCGCCCAACCAGTACAGAGTCTTCACGATCAACTCGGGTGTGACGAATGCCGCTATCGCCGGGTTGACGATTACAGGCGGTCTTGGTGTAGGGACTGCCGGAGGCATCGTCAACGCTGGTGTTCTGACGGTGTCTGGCTGCACGATATCGGGAAACAGCTCGCCCTACTACACGGACGGCGAGGGCGGCGCCGGCATCACAAACTATGGCACTCTGACCCTGATCAACAGTACGGTCGCGGGGAATAGCGCGGGTGGAGGACCGCTGGGTGGTCCCCAAACCCAAGGTATACTGGGCGGCGGTATTCTCAACGAAGGCACAATGACAGTAACCAACAGCGCCATTGTGAACAACAGCGACAGTGGTCCTTATGGAAGCGGCGGCGGCGGCATCGAAAACTGGGACACGCTGACGGTAACCGACAGCGTAATTTCCGGGAATGGCGTCCTAAGTAGTGGCAACGGTGGCGGCATCGGTAACGGTGGCACGCTGACGGTTAGCAACAGCATTGTCTCGGGAAATGCTACGAACGGCTTGGAAGACGATTGCGACTCATCCAATGGCGGCCAGGGCTGTCCCACCAATGGCACCGCCGGAAACATCGTGGGCGTACCTCCGCTGCTTGCTCCACTCGGCAATTACGGCGGACCCACTCCGACCATGCCGCCGCTCCCCGGCAGCCCTGCCATCTGCGCCGGCCTGATCGCAGACATCGCCTCAGGCGTGACCACAGACCAGCGCGGATTCCCAAGAACCACCACTTACGGCAGCAATCCGCCATGCGTCGATTCAGGATCAGTGCAAACTAACTACGCACTCAGCTTCAGTACGGAGCCGCCCGCAAGCGTCCCGCCGAGTGCGAATTTCGTGGCTGCCCTGCAACTCAGCGAAAGTGGCAGCCCGTTCTCTGTGAGTGGCGTTGCCATTCCCATTGCACTAGCTGCAGGAGATCCCGGCTCACTCAATGTCACCTCACTCAGCACAAGTGCGTCCGGGATCGCCGGCTCCAGGACATTGCAGGTCAGTGCCGAAGGGACTGGCGATGCGCTTGTGGCCACGCTGCCATTGACGACGACTCCACCTCTGACCGCTCCGATCAGTATCATCGCGACTAGCAGCGCCTTCAACGTGGAACAAACCAGCCAGACCATCACATTCACAGCGCCTGCAACTCCTGTGACTTTTGGAGTCGGCCCGATCATGCTGTACGCGACCGCGAGCTCCGGACTCCCCGTGACCTTCAGCGTAATTTCCGGCCCAGCTACGGTGAGCGGCAGCACGCTGACCATCACTGGAGCGGGCACCATCGTGGTGGCCGCAAATCAGGCGGGCAATGCAGATTACACTGCCGCGGCGCAGGTCACGCAAACGATTATCGTGAATAAGGCCACTCCGTCGTTGTCACTGATGGTCACCCCCGCGACTCCGACATACGGGACGCCGCTGACATTCACCGGCGCGTCCGCACCTGCCGGATCCACTTCGATCGAGTTCTCCTTCCTCATCGACAAAGGCACGGCGAATTCGGTCATTCTCTCCGCTACGATCTTGGCAAACGGCACCGTGACGGCTACAGATGGTCAGCTCAAGGCGGGCGCTCACATAGTCGAGCTCGATTTCACCGGCACGCCGAACTACGCAGCAGCTACCAGCCCAATCGTGCCTGTAAGCGTGACGCAGGCGACACCGACCATCACGTGGGCTCCGGCTGGTTCTATTCCATACGGCACAAACGCCGCATCGCTGCTGAGTGCGACGGCGAACACGCCCGGGAGCTTCACATACACAGCGCAGGCGGCAGGCAGCATCCCGGTCCCGCTGACGTCGGCCACGGTGCTCGCGGCCGGCAGCTACACGCTGACGGTGAACTTCGCGCCCACTGACACGGTCGACTACAAGAGCGCCACGCAGACCTCCCAACTCGCCGTTGCCGACAAGACATTGACAGTCACAGCGAACAACGCAGCGCGGGTCTACGGCACAGCGAACCCCACCTTCACCGGAACAGTCGTGGGCGCAGTCAACGGCGATGCATTCACGGAAACGTTCTTGACCACAGCAACGACATCGTCAAATGTGGGAACGTACGCGATCGTCCCCAGTGTGACAGGTCCGAATCTTGCCGACTACGCCGTGACCGTGAAGAACGGAGTGCTTACCCTCACACAGGCAGCGAGTACAACTGCATTGACCTCATCGACGTCGAATGCGAACTTGAATGCATCTGTAATGTTCACAGCTACAGTTATATCTTCGACCTCCGGCACGCCTGGCGGCGCCGTCCAGTTCCTCGACGGATCTACGGTTCTCGGCATGTCCCCCCTGAACAGCCAGGGTGTAGCAGCCTACTCCACCACCGAGCTGTTCGCGGGATCGAACGCCATCAATGCTGTCTATGCCGGCGACCAGAACTTCACCGGCTCCATGGCCGAACTGATGCAACAGGTCACTGCTCCCGCCTTCTCGCTCAAATCGAGCGCCAGCCAGCTCTCACTTATCGGGGGAGATACCGGCCAACTGACCATCACTCTCACTCCGGTTGGCGGGTACACGGGAATGACGAGTTTCTCCTGCGCCGGGCTGCCTCAAAACGCAACCTGCAGCTTTAATCCACCCACGCTTACTGCCGATGGATCGAACAGCCCAGTCACCACCACGATGACCATCACTACCCATGGCCCCGGCTCGGGTACGGTGGGGCTACTGCGGCCACAATCTCCCGGCACGTCTGCGCTGCTCGCTTCTCTCGCGGGGCTGCCAGCCTGCCTTGCCGGCCTCACCCTGTTCTGGCAACGAAGACGCCTCAGCCCGCCTGTGCGCCGCCCGTTCTGCGCCGTTCTTCTGATTGGCGGCCTCGCAGGGTCTGTCGCGATTTCCGCCTGCGGCGGATCTTCTCAACCGAAGACACCTCCGGGCACATCAACGTTCTCCGTCATGGCAACTGGATCCGGCAACACCTCGCAGTCCATCATGATCACGCTGACGGTCGCTCAGTAGGACGCAGAGCGGCCAGACGATCGACGGCGATTAGCGCCTGTCCACTGTCGCAGGTTAAGTGCATCGATTGGTTGGCCCACTGCCCCGGAAATCAATTGCTGATGAAGGGCGAACTCGTGCAACATAAAACTCCTGGGTCTCGTTAGACAACAACCGCGTTTTGATGCTGGCTACGGACTCGACCCGTCAACCGTGTGCTTCCTCTGACATTTACGCTTGAACTTCATCGGCCTTCTTCGCGGACATGTAGCGTCTGTTCTTTGACGCTGCACATCCATGTAGTTCGAGTGGGCATTCTTCTGGTGTGTACTGTCGTTAGGTATTGCGCAGTGACGATTGAATCGTTAGCGAATGTGATCTTTTGCCGAGATTTACCTTAGAACGGATCTACTGTGCCCGTCGCAATCATTTTCATAGCTGTGATGCTCGGCACGAAGAAGTAATCTCCGCCGCGCAGCTCAACGAAATTCGGCAGGGCGCCGCACAAAAACGGTGGATTGTCCGGATCCTCTGAACCTTGGATTGTAAACTTGCCCCGGCCCTCGTGATTGCCAACAAGTATATCTTTGTCGCTTCCCTGCCGCGCATCGTTGCCGCCCTCAATCCACTGTTGGCAAACGAACTCGAACTGGCGACTGATACTCGCATTCAATACTATGAAAATCATGCCGTGTTCGTCTTCATCCCGTACAGGGTCACCTTCCTGCGTATAGGGTCCGTAGGGCAGGCCACGACGCGTGATGCGCCGTCTGTTGACCAGACTCCCGTTAAAGCCAAACGCATCCCGCGGATTTACTCGCCGCACGTGCGCCCCTAAGGGGCAGCGTTTGCCTTCCCGATCTCTATCAAAAGTGAAATTCGTGCTGCGATTGGGGTCCTGCACGATCGAATTGTCCATCGCGTCCGGCGAAAGCTCTATAGGCGTCCCATCTCGCCACCTACCTATCAACTTCGATGCGAGCTTCTCCCTACCCCCTGCATAGAGCCGAGCCTTCTCCTCGAGGTACTTTCGAAATGTCGCGACATTCTGGTGCAGCTTCCGGTACACCATGAAAGTGCCGTGTTTTGCCAATTGGCTCGGAACGGGTGCGACGGGGAGCTCCTCGGCCTCATCGAGGTATCCCAGAAGAAGTTCGCCCGTCGCAAGCGGCCTCCAGCGTCCGCGCCTACCCAATTTGCCTTCCCCAGGCTGTGAGCTCCGTTCTATCCCCAAATAGTCCGGGTTGCCAAATCCTTGGCTAAAGCCGAAGTGTTCCTTCGTTGTTGGACGGCCGTCTATGACTAGAGATGCCGCATCCTGTGATCCGATCACGATGGCTCCGTGCGTCCCCCGGATTAACGCCTGCAACTCCGCGCACTGCTTTTCGAGCTCCCGTACGGAAATCGCTTGGACACCTAGCCATGCATGCACTTGCTGTTGGTTCCACATTGCGTCCCAATGCTTAGCTGAGTTCTTCCCTATATCGCCGAGGATCGATCCCCGCTCCTTCATGCCCTGTGCGAATTCCACAGGAAAACTCAACAAGGACACGGTCGGCAACTTCAGATTCACGAGACCTTTATAAGTGAATGCAATGTTCACAGTTGCAAGTGGCTTGACATTATCCCACCGCTCGCCAGTGGTTATGTGACCCAGAAGCCGTCCGACGAACTCCTGGCCGCCCTCTTGCGAAATCTCCAGAAAGAGGAAACGTGCAACCGGGAAGTTATATCCACGCAGAACAAATCCTTGGATATCTGCTTCAGTCACGTACTTCTTATGGATACGAGCCTTAGTCACGTCCTGCCTATCAATCAAGAGTTTTGTCCTGTCCGGCACTCACCTTGGCTACGCCGCGCAGCTCTCTGAGGAACTCCGCAAATGCACTTTGTAGTTCGGTCCCACCTTTGCCCTGATGTCTTTCGATGAATGCAGTCACAGAACTCTGCGTTTGCAATGCAAGCAGCGTCTCGTGCACTGTCTTGTTGTTCACGTCCGCAAAGTAAAAAGTCGTTTCCATCTGGCATCTCTTCATGTACGCCGTGAAGAAAGATAAATCCGTCACCCCTGGGTATCCCACACAATGTTGCCAGACTGCGTCAACGAATTCCGGGACTTCTATGGCCATGCGCATAAGATACATATCGAGATCGCCGTCGAAATTTGATTCGAAAACGAGATATGATGATTTAAGATAATCTCCGAGAGCCGGCGTCACACGCACCACGTCCTCCAATACCGATAACCGTGCCATGTGCGTGCTAGACACCTTCGCGAAGGGACTGTTGTGGTCCCTTGGAAGCTTCGCTAGATACATTTGGATCGCGAGACTGTGCGGAATCTCCGCATGGGGATCATCTTGGATAGGTGAAAGAATTGTTAGCCCATAGATATTTCCGCTCTGATTACTCATCGTGCTTGTTCGCTCCCAGGGGCGCGACACTGGTTTCCCCTAAATCTAGCTGCACGTTCAATACAAACTGAAGGTAAGCTTTCTCAAAGACCTCGGCAGACATCATCTTGCTTCGTTCCGCAAAGTCATTCAATGCTGCCAGCACTCGGTGCGCTGCCTTGACGTCGCTGGTCGTCGCCAGCGGATAAGCCACGTAGTAATAGTCCGTCGCGAACTGAACGCTCGTGACATACTGCTTGAATTGTGTTACCGGCGTGGAACCCGGAAATTTCTCAGTCCATCGATAAATGAGGTTCAATCCCTGCGATAAAACAGCGGAGAAAGAGTCAATGCACTGATTCCATGTTATGTTGAAATTGCCAAAAAAGATCAGGTAGTCGTACTCCAGTTTCTCGCGGGGTTGCTGCTCCGAGAACCGCGGGAATTGTTTGCGCCCTATGATGACCCAGCGAGCGAACGGAATAAAAGACAGCCTCTTCATGTCTGTCAGGAGAGGTTTGACCGTCTCCATGATGAAGAGAATCAGCCGGAGTACAGGCGTCTTCCAGAACTTCATCGGGGTGATGGCATTAATTGCGTACGCCTTGCCGTTTATGTTGCTCATGATCCGAGTAGTGCGGAAGGTGACCCCAGTGGTATTGCGTTCGAGTTCGGTACGTTCACTCCACTCCTTAAGGGCACCAGCAAGAACATCATGCCCCAAACTGCAGCAGCGGATTACTTCTTTTGTGGTGAGCTTGGTGATATCGACAAATCGAAGGATACGTCGGCGCTCGTCGTTTAGAAACGCAAACATATCCCCCGGCTCAATCTCGCATCCCTTTGCTACTGCCTCCCTTCTTAGCGTTTCCTCGGGAATTATGTCGGTAGTTACAGTACCGTTAATCTGCGTCTTGACGAGAGTTGTCAACACTTTTCGCCACCCATGAATCTCACTGCGCCGTTCAAAAGCTCCTACTTTCCCGACAAAGGGTTCTATAAGGGCCGACTCTAGTTCGCTGTGTAGATAAGAGATAACTTGGCCCGCAACACCTCCTAGGCTGGAAAAGGCTTTTTCTGTGATCGTGAATGGTTTTAAGTTTGAGTAGACCTCTGTGTTATCGATGGCACAATCCGCGGCCGACCATACCGGCAGCGT
>Ga0207021_1075_pt1 | contig 26043 bp, 16 predicted proteins | sample Alteio_BWMinCont_49_FD_153496 | JGI IMG/M metagenome (GOLD analysis project Ga0207021, IMG submission 153496) | Enriched cells from forest soil in Barre Woods Harvard Forest LTER site, Petersham, Massachusetts, United States -... | ecosystem: Environmental > Terrestrial > Soil > Temperate forest >... | reverse complement strand
GTCTCACTGCCTTCAAAGGGAACCTGGCCTTTCTCGACGCCTCCTCCAAAAGGAGACGGCAGCACCGATGACACGAAGGCGATTCAGGAGGCTCTGACCGCAGCGGGCGCCGAATGCGCCACCGTCGAGCTGGCATGCACGGCGCAGAATACCTACGTCGTCTCCGCCACAATCCAGGTACCCAAATGCGTGAAGTTCATCGGCGCCTGCGGCGCGGTTCCCTTTGAAGGCAGTGAGACCACTATCGGAACCACTCTCAAATTTGAGCCTCTTACAGCAAAGCCCGGTCAACCGCAGCCGGAAATTGTCACTGACTTGCCCAAGATCGTAGTCTCCTTCCACGATGCGCCGGGCGCGACTCTCTCGGGAATCAGTATCGATTGCAACAATGTGCCCCGGACAGTCGGCATTCTCTACGATTCAGATAACAAGCCGACGTCCAGCTTTCTTAATGTCGACAATCTCATGATCAAAGGTTGTCATCAGGCTTTTGTCGTCGGCTCACCCGCTTCTACGGCAACTCCGCCAACATCGTGCCCCGAAAACGAGAAACAGGCCGGCTGTACGCAGGCGGACTCATTCAAATTCGAGAGATACAGGATCCTCGGCAACCTGAATGATCCGACCGGCGAAGGCATCCACATCAACTCCTCGAACGGCGCGAATAGCTCTCTCGTTTTTAACGGAAATATTCAGGGAGTGAATATAGGTATCCACGTGCTCTCGACGAATCAGGGCCTCATCATCGAGAACACTGACACGGGCTCGCCGCTCGGCACCAGCCCGGCTTTCATCGTCATCGACTCAACTGTGGCCGACTCGCCAACGCTGATCAACAACGAGGTCGAAGGTAATACATCGGCGGTGATCGATCACGGGAATAATCCATTTGAGACTCCCGGGAATCCTGTGTGGCTCAACAACACCTGGAACAACCACCCTGTCGTTGTCGATGGATCGGAAAACATTACCAGTATTGGAAACCTCCTGAACCAGGGCACGATCTCCAACGCCAGTGCTCACGTTCTTTCCATCAATGAAACCGGCTGGCGCACCGTCGCGCCGGGCTCCAATCTAAATCTCGGCTTCGTTGGAGGTGGCGGAGCAGTGTTCGGCGCCAGTTTGGAAGATCAGGACATCATCATGGCGGAAAACACCTCGTGCAAGGGATTTCCCCAGGGCCATACTGCAGGAGATCTGGTTTCCTGTGAAGGCGCGCATGCCGGCCGACTATTTCTTGGTGGGGATCTACTGCTGTTGAACGCAGGTGACGACACCAGCGAAGGCACGTTGAGTATTCAATCCGGCGTAAATCAGGATGGAAGTGGCCTCAAGCACCAGACAGTGAGCACGGGAAATGTCGGTCCGGGAGGTACGGTTCAGGTGACGCTCCAGTGGAAGACTGCGTTTGCCGATGCGGATTACCAGGCCCTCTGCAGCGTCGCCGATAACTCCGAATTCCTTCAGGTCGTCAACACCGCGCTGCCGGTGCCCACACAGGTCACTGCCGTCATAAAAAACAACGACGCATCCAGCGCGCACACCGGCTCGTTAGTTTGCTTTGCCATTCACAACTAGAGACGTGCGGCACATCTCGGCCGGGACAGTAGGATTCGGCCGTTTCTTGCATCTCTTCACAGCTTCGTCTTTATGGCCTTGCCCGCGCGTTCCATGAGAGCCAGGATCATGGCAGATAGAGCCAATGCAAGATGCTCTTCGTGAATAACAAAACAAAGGAATCCATGCGGCCGAAAAAAGCGGCATACCGGAAATACGCAACCATGCAGGGATAATTTCCGGATAGGCGACATCCACCAAGAATCGTCGCGTCTGTTGTGCCTGATGAACGAAAGATCTCGGTTGTCACACCTATGCTTATCTGCAAAAGGGTGAACTGACGCGGGTGATAGATCCTGATCGCAGATACATGAGCAGAAGAGAATACAACGAGCTATATCAGGAGGGTGACAAGACCTGTGGCCACGAGCGCTGTTGCCCAAACCAGATCGAAGTTCAACCACGCCTTACGGAGAAGGGCGAGGCCGAGCTTTCGATAAACCACCCAAGCGAGCAGCCCTGTGACGGCAAGGTATGCAACTGTATGGACACCGGTGGCGAGCATTCCCCCGAGGGGGCTGATGGTCGGAGATATGTGATTGTGGCCTGCCATGTGCCCCTGTGCTTCAACAGTGTTGCTTCTCAGCAGCACGGGCACCACCATTAAACCGGCACCGTGCGCAGAGGCCATCAGAAACGACCAGACGGTCAAGTCTCGGAAGCCTACCTGCATACGGACCCACCGCGGGTGCCGATGTCGGACCAGGTAATAGATTCCAAGGCCGACCAGGACCGCGGCGACGACGTACCGAATGACTATGAGCGGCAACGTCATGCCGAGGAATGCGGTAGTCAACACAACACTGCCGATGGCCACTGCGTGGCCGACCGCGATGGGAACGAGCGATCTGGCTACTGCCTTCCCCTTTTGCTCCTGCATCCCCAGTGCCACCGCGAAAAGCCATCCCATGCCAGGATTGAGCCCGTGGTAGGCGCCGAGAAGCAGCATCACCCACAACATCGTCGAACTCAGCCCGGCATGTGTCATTGCGCGTCCGAGTAGCAATAGGAGTCCGACGAAGCGTCGCCTCCTTCCAGCCGCACCTGGTGCGCGCGCAACCCGTCAAACTCGACAAAGAATTTCTCATCGAGCTTGATTCCTCCCTTTGGGTTTGTATCGATCTTCACCATCCAACTCCGTACACCATCGGGATAGAACTGCTCGTCCCACGGAGAGTAGAGCGAGTTCGTGAAATAGATGCGCTTACCGTCGCGGCTGATCTCGACCATCTGCGGACCGCCGTTAAGAGCCTCCCTCGGTTTCTTCGGGTGAGCCGCCCGGCGCACGATGCCACCGAGATGGATCGAGCCGGTCTTCTTCGGGCTGGCGGGATTGGAGACGTCATACTGGATGAACTCACCTGTCCCCCAGCACGAAACATAGAGGGAGCGGTCGTCGAGCGAGAGATTGATGTCGGTTACCAACGGTGGCACTGCCTTGAAGCCTTGCAGCAGGGGTGGCAGGTTTTCCGGATCGGCCGGCTCGGCGGGAATTTCAATCACCTTGCGCGCTGCCCATTTGCTGTTCTTGTCGCCACCCTCGCGGTACCACATCCAGATGGAGGACGAAAGATCTTTCAGAGAGACGACGACACCCACGAATCCAAAGGTCTTGTTGGGATCGTGGGCAGGCCGAAGCTCCAGCACCATTTGCTGTTCCGCTCCGAGGTCAAGTTCCTGGAGGTGGCGACGCTTATCCAGGTCCCAGATGTGGAGTTTGTGTCCGTACTTTCCCGCAAGCAGCAACTCTGCGTTGAGGCCGTCCTTCACCATATTCGGGGTGCCCCATTCGGAAGTGATCATGGTGTCGTGCCCGAGGTGCCACCAGAAGTCGTAAGCCAGATTCTGGGGGCCGCGCTCCTTCTCCCACGGGCCCTTCAACTCAAACGTATTCGCATCCATCAGGAAGATGCCGCCCGGATTATCGCCACTGGCCGAACCGAGCGCGCTGCCATAAATGCCGTCGGGGCCACAATGAATCGTGTGTGGTGATGTGTAGCCGGTCTTCTTTATGAACTCTTCCGGCTCGATCACTTTCACGATCTGGGGATGGTTTTGACCCGCTTTCGTATCCAGGATGTGAATCCGGGACGATCCGATTCCCGGAACGATCAGATAACGACGTTCCATATGCGGGTGCGGGTTATGCGGGCAGAGGCACGCGCTGCACGCGTTCCAACCGAAATGATGTAACTCGTTATCGGCGCCGGGAAAATCCACTTGGCCGACGACCTGACCATAGGTGGGCGAATGCAGATCGACATCGATGACGCCCATGGCGTCGCGGTTCCCATTCTTGCCGACGTTCAGCAAAGCGACGTAAGCGATGTGTTCCGGCGCGGCCTTCATCGCCATGCGCGGCGAGGGGTAAAAGGTTGGATCTGGCATTAAGGACATATCCATCCTCCTTTTGCAAAAGTTCCGGCAAAGGATTTGCCTGGTTTCACACAGCGTGACGCACTCACAAGACCGATAGCCCTACGGTAGGAGTCCAGAGAGCTATGGGAAACGCCGGGATGACAACGCCTGCCAAGAGCCGCGATCTTGCCGGCAGTCGAAGGGTCCACGCGCGGCTCTTGGTCGCTGCAAGCATAACTCGTCTGCCCATCACTGGGCCACTTCTCGTTGCAGATTGTGGTTGGCCACTCCAATGTATTCAGGTCGGATCACGGACAATCCGACCTGAACCCGCGATTTGACCTTCAACCGGTCTGGATGAGCGCGTTGGCCTGTTCACGTCAACCGAGGATCATGCTCAGACAGATCAGCGGAGACTAGCCGACTACACGCGACGATTCCATGTTGATGTGCATTGCCTAGCTGAGCTATCATCCGCGGCTGGAGGTTCGCGGATGGCTGGAAGGACTCGACGGTCCATTCCCATGTCTACCTCGCGCAGGCGTCCAGTCACGGGAGAAAAATCCCTTGCCGGCGCCGTCGCTGTCGTTGCTGGCGCGACACGCGGCGCAGGTCGCGGCATCGCTCGGGCGTTCGGAGAAGCTGGTGCGACGGTCTATTGCACGGGACGAAGCGTGCGTGGAAACCGCTCCCCGTACGATCGTCCTGAAACGGTTGAAGAGACAGCCGAAATGATCAGCGTGGCCGGCGGCTCCGCCGTCGCACTTCGCGTCGATCACACAGTGGAGGAAGAGGTGGAGGCCCTCTTCCAACGAGTGGAACGCGAGCGTGGCCGCCTCGATGTACTCGTGAACAGCATCGCCGGCGAAGACCCATTGATGGCACAGTGGTGCTCTTTTTGGAAGACTGATCTCAAGAATGCGGAGGCAGCCCTCCGGCAATCGCTCCTGTCCCACATCATCACAGCCAAGCATGCGGCTCCCTACATGATTCGCAGCCGCCGCGGACTTATTGTGGAGGTGACGGAAAACGACGTGCTCAGCGCCGGAGGCAATCCGGTGACCCAGACTGTGAAGCTCGCGCTCAAAGGGCTGGCTCTCAACATGGCGACAGAGCTACTTCCGCACGGCGTCGCTGCGGTTGCAGTTACCCCTGGTTTTCTTAGGTCGGAAACGATGCTGGAGCGATTCGGCGTCACAGAGGAGACGTGGCGCGAAGGCGGGAAGAAAGACCGGAACTTCCTGGAATCGGAGTCGCCGTTGTTCGTGGGTCGTGCTGTTGTAGCATTGGCCGGAGACCCGGCGATCTTAGAGCGTTCGGGACAGCTCTTCAGCTCTTGGGAACTCGGGCGTGAATACCGATTCACGGACACCGACGGACGCCGCCCGGACTGGGGCGCCAGTAAAATCGACTTCTCAAAACATCCGGAACAGTTGCTTCAGCTACTGAGGACTGGCTCGGAGATCCAGCTTCGGTGGTTGAGCGAACTGCGGCGAAAGACGAAGCTCTTTCTCACCCAGCTACCACGGACGAAGACCAAGGCTGTTCGCGGTATGCGGACGGGATAGGCCCAGGATTGACACTCCGGGCTCGGTGAAGCCGATAGTTGTGTCGAGATCCCTTCGCAGAAGCAAGCGGAGATAGATCCTCCTTGACGCCGTTGTCGACGGCAATGCTTCTGGATTCATGTAAATTGCCAACGCGCTCATCGAGCGACCTCGATCGCTTTTCCCTTGACCTGCATGACAAACTGCACGCGGATTGACTCACTTCCCTCCGAAGTTTTGGAAGTAGGTTTTGTGCACGGGAACATTATGGGAACATCGTTCATCGAGTGTTTTCAACCACTTACAAGGAAGGTGCAAAAATGGCCCCGGAGAATAGCTGCGGTATTTGTCGGTAAGTTATTGATTCTAAGTGGTGGCCAGAGACGGGATCGAACCGCCGACGCCGGCCTTTTCAGGGCCGCGCTCTACCACTGAGCTATCTGGCCTTGGCGTGAATCCAAGGGCGATCGGGAAGGACCGCTCAAAAGTGTGTCTGAAGCTGCCGCGGACCGGAACAGGAGGACTGCCAGCAACTGCGCGTCGTCAAACAACCTCGACCAGTATAACAAACCGCAGCCTTCCCATGTGTTTCTCCAATGCCCATGTGTTTCTCCCATGAATGTCCAGAGCCTCTCCAATCGAGTGATTGGGTGCACGTGCGTCCGATGCCATACACTGGGGGACACGGAATTCCTCGAGGACGCTTTCGATGATTCGCACAGCCCGTCACTGGCCTCTTGTTCCTTTCCTGATCGCTTCCCTCTTTTTTGCCGTGCCATGCCTTTCCGAAGCGCAGAAGGGCTCTGTCCAGAAACCCTCCGCGCAAAAGCCGCTCGCCACTCCATCCCCGTCAAGCGCCGAAGCGCGCACAGCAAGAGCCTTCGACGAGGCCCGCAAACAGGGTCCGGAGGCGCTGCGGGCATTTCTTTATCGCATGCCCAAGGGCGCCGATCTTCACAGCCATCTCTCTGGTGCGATCTACGCCGAATCGTGGATTCGCGCCGCCGGCGAAGATCGCCTGTGTGTGGATACAAAGACACTGGCGTTCGCGAAGCCGAACAGCGTGAATAACGATCTCGCCGTCTGCAAAACCGGCGAAGTACCCGCGAGCACCGTGCCACAGAATCAGCACCTCTACGACGACCTCATCGACGCTTTCTCCATGCGCACCTTCGTGCCGGTGACGGCCGATTCCGGTCACGATCACTTCTTCGCGACCTTCGACAAGTTTGGAGGCACTGATAAACGCCACATGGGCGAGTGGCTGGACGAGGTAGCCACTCGCGCCGCGGCACAGAACGAGCAGTATCTCGAACTGATGGACACGCCCGATTTCAGGCAGGCGGCGGCGATCGCGGCCCGCATCGGCTACAACCCCAACTTCGTCGAGTACCGCGAGAAACTTCTGGCGTCGGGGATCAAGGAGAGCATCCCGGCTATCAGCGCGGTCATTGACCGCGCCGAGGACGACCGCAAGACACGCGAACACTGCGGTCAACCCGACGCCCAGCCGGCCTGTAACGTCAAGATTCGTTTCCAGTACCAGATTTTGCGCGGCCTGCCGCCCGAAGTCGTCTTCGCGCAGGTGGTACTCGGGTTCGAGACCGCGGCTGCCGACACGCGCTTTGTCGGCATGAACTTTGTGCAGCCCGAGGATGGCTACGTCGCCATGCGCGACTACCGTCTGCAGATGCAGATGCTCGATGCTGTGCATGGCTCCTATCCGCAGGTGCACATCAGCCTGCATGCCGGAGAGCTCGCGCCAGGCATGGTGCCTCCCGATGGCCTGACCTTCCACATCCGTCTGGCGGTGGAACAAGGCGAAGCGGAGCGGATTGGTCACGGCGTCGACGTAATGTACGAGGATCGTCCCTATGAGCTGCTCAAAGAAATGTCTGTCAAGCACGTGATGGTCGAGGTCAACCTCACCAGCAACGACGTGATCCTGAACATGAAAGGCGATGAGCACCCCTTCGAGCTGTATCGCAGATACGGCGTTCCCGTCGCGTTGTCGACTTACGATGAAGGCGTATCGCGCATCGATCTCACCCACGAATATGTGCGCGCTGCGGTTACATATCCGCTGACTTATCGAGATTTCAAGAAAATGGTGCGAACCAGTCTCGAGCACAGCTTTCTGCCCGGTGGAAGCGTGTGGCAGCAGGCGACTCCCGAGACGCTCGACAAGCCGGTTGCGGTCTGCGCCGCGCAGTTGGGACAGGATACCCCTGCCGGAGAGTGTGCAGACCTGGTATCCGGAAGCGAAAAAGCGCAGCAACAGTGGGAACTTGAACGCCGGTTTCATGCGTTTGAGGCAAGCTATTGAAGCATGCGCATCGTCTTCTCTACCTTCGGAACCTTCGGTGACGTCAATCCGCTGATTGCGCTGGCTCTCGAATTGAAGCGTCGTGGCCACACGCCGGTGCTGGCTATCCCCGCGATGTTTCGGGAAAAAATCGAGCCGCTGGGCATCGAAGTCGCAGCCGTGCGCCCCGACCAGGACCCCAACGATAAGCGCATGGTCGAAATGATCTGGGATATCAAGAAAGGCACCGAGCGGGGCCTGCGCGAGTTTCTCTTTCCCGCGATTCGCGATAGCTACCATGATCTGCTTGATGCGGTCACAACCAATGGTGGCGCCGATCTGCTCATTACGGGCGAGCTCGCCTACGCCGGGCCCATCGTCGCGGAGAAGACCGGCATCCCCTGGGCGTCCTACATCCTTGCCCCGCTTTCATTTTTTTCAGGGTATGACCCGCCCGTTCTGCCCCCGTATCCCATTTTGTCGAAGGTGCCATCGATCGTGCCCAGGATCGGCCGTCTTGTGCCGCGCTTCGCTCGTGTGGTCACGCGAAAATGGTCTGAGCCGCTCTACGCTCTGCGTCGCGAACTCGGCCTACCGGAGGGTGAGAATCCCATCTTCGACGCCAAGCATTCTCCGCAGCTGGTGCTGGCGCTCTTCTCGCGCGTCCTCGGGGATCCGCAGCCCGACTGGCCGCCCAACACCCTCATCACGGGATTCGCTTTCTACGATGGCGACGCTGGCAAGACCGATCTCGCTCCCGAGCTGGAAAAATTTCTCGCCGCCGGTCCGTCGCCCCTGGTCTTTACGTTGGGTTCGGCCGCAGTCATGGCCGCAGGCGATTTTTACGAGCAAAGCGCGCAGGCTGTCGAACTGCTGGGCGAACGCGCGATTCTCCTGGTCGGCAATGATCCGCACAACCGCCCCAGTCGCTCTCTCTCAGAAAAAATCAGTGTTGCGCAGTACGCGCCCTTTTCAAAGATCTTTCCCAGGGCATTGGCGATTATTCATCAGGGAGGAGTAGGAACGACCGCCCAGGCGCTCAAAGCAGGCAGACCGATGCTGGTGATGCCCTATAGCCACGATCAGCCGGACAATGCGCGGCGGATGCGGCATCTCGGCGTCGCGAAGGTGATTCAACGGAAGGAGTATCTCGCGGAGACAGCAGCTAAGAAAATCAGGGATCTGCTTGAAGACGTGACTCATAGCCAACACGCGGCTGAGGTCGCGCGCATGATCGCGCAGGAAGACGGCGTAGCAACAGCCTGCGATGCTCTCGAACGCATGGCAAACGCGAGAGCCTGAATCCGGGAACCAGACCCAGGGCGCAGATACAACAAGGACGAGCCTGAGCCCGCCCTTGCTGTTTATCTTGCTACCGTTTTTAAACTGTCTGCGTCAATTACAAAGGCTGGACGTCTGATGCTTGCCAGCCTTTAGGCCCCTTAACAACGTTGAACTGGACGGCTTGACCTTCTTGCAGACTCTTGAAGCCATTTGAACTGATGGCCGAATAATGCACGAAGACATCTTCCCCATTCTGGCGAGAAATGAAGCCGAAACCCTTCGCGTCGTTAAACCATTTCACAGTACCTTGTTCCATTTTGATGCTTTTTCCTGAATTGAATTGCGCTGGATTGAATCGGACCCAAACTGGCAGATTCTTGCTGGACGGCAGGACTGCTATTACCCGGTTCGGTTCTAACGCCCCTTCAGTCTAGCAGACTTTCTCATGTGTATTGGAAATATCCTCAAATTTAGAACAGGTTAGGGAAACAGGACGCACGTCGCTGCCTGCGGGCGTCGACGTGTATCCTGTTGGCCTCATGAAGCCTGACATTGAACCCGACCCTTTCCCCGACGCCTTCATAGAACTGCTGGCCCAGGCCCTGGGCCGTCTGAAGATCGAATTTGCGGCCCTGCCCCCGTCCCGATTGCAAGGCGGAACGCTCTCCGAAGACACAGCCGCAATGGCAGCCGTACTTGAAGAAACCGCCCGCCGCATGGGGGACAACTATCCCTACTTTCATCCTCTCTATGCCGGACAGATGCTCAAACCGCCGCATCCCATTGCACGCGCGGCCTATGCCATGGCTTCATGGCTTAACCCCAACAATCACGCCCTCGACGGCGGCCGCGCCAGTTCACGCATGGAGACCGAGGCGGTTGCGGAAATCGCCTCCATGTTCGGTTGGGATGAGCACCTTGGCCACCTGACCAGCGGAGGAACCTTCGCCAACCTCGAGGCCCTGTGGGTGGCAGGGCAGCTCGCGCCAAGTAAGACTATTGTTGCTTCTGAACAGGCGCACTACACGCATGCGCGTATCAGCGCGGTACTCAAGCTGCGATTTGAGGGCATCTCCGCCGACACCCTCGGCCGCATAAGTCTCGACGCGCTCGAGGAGGCGCTGCGTCGCGGCGATGTGGGTACGGTCGTAGTGACCACGGGAACCACAGCGCTAGGCGCGGTCGATACGCTCGATAAGATCCTCGAGCTGCGCAACCGATACGGCTTCCGCGTGCATGTAGACGCGGCTTACGGTGGCTACTTCAAACTCGCGTCGAATCTCGACCCGGACGCTGCCGGAGCCTTCGCCCGCATCGCCGAAGCTGACTCGATCGTGGTCGATCCCCACAAACACGGTCTGCAGCCCTATGGATGCGGCTGCGTTCTCTTCCGCGACCCGCAAACAGGGCGTTTTTATAAGCACGATTCGCCCTACACCTATTTTACCTCTGCTGAGCTGCACCTTGGCGAAATCAGCCTGGAGTGCTCGCGTGCCGGGGCCTCGGCGGTGGCGCTCTGGGCCACGCAACGGCTGCTGCCGCTCACCTCCGGCGGCGAATTCGCGCAGGGTTTGGAACGCTCCATCCAGACGGCCCGCGCATTATTCGCGAAGATCGAGTGCGATGACCGGTTCATTCCCGGTCCAAAACCGGAGTTGGACATTCTTGTCTGGGCCATGAAGGCGCCCACCGTCGACGAGTCGTCGCGGCTTGCGCAACAAGTCTTCGAACGCGCCGCCGGGCAGGACCTCCATCTGGCACTTGTGCAGCTGCCGGTTGCATTTCTCAGACCTGCAACACGGCCGGGCCCCGTGCGCTGGGCAGATTCCCCGGACGATGCCAAAGTCACATGCCTTCGATCCGTGCTCATGAAGCCCGTGCACCTCTCATGGGTGGACGAAATCTGGAAGCGGCTGGATCGAGCCGCCTCATAATTTCCCGGTCTCAGGTGATTGGCGCAGGAGGGTGTCGAATGACACTGGCAACCACCGGCGAGCGGCTGCTATACTGCGGGCGATTTACGAGGTTAGCGTGAACGCTTCGGGTGTGGTGCGTCTCGTGCTGAAAACGGATACATTCGCGGTTGATGTGCTGCCCGCATTCGGTGGGAAAATCGCGTCGATGCGAAAGAATGGGATCGAGCTTCTGCAGCAGCCGCTTCTCCCCTACGCCCCCCGCACGCTAACGACAGCCTTTGAAGAAAGCGACGCCAGCGGCTTCGACGAGTGCCTCCCTTCTGTTTCCGCCTGTGACATCGAGTCCCCAACAGGCAAGATTGCAGTTCCGGATCACGGAGAATTCTGGCGCCTGCCCTGCGAGGTTGAATCGCAGACCCAGCATGAAGTCCACCTCACTTCGAGCGGCACGGTCCTGCCATTGCGCTTTGAGCGAAGACTTCGCATCGAATCCGATTCACCGCACACAGGTGCTGACACCCTTCGCATCGACTACCGGATCGAAAATGTGGGCCAATTCAAGCTTTACTACGCATGGTCTGCGCACCCTTTATTTGCCATCGACCCAGGCGATCGCATCCTTCTGCCCGCCTCTGTCTCGCAGGTGAAGGTCGAAGGCTCTGCCAGAAACCGATTGGGATCGAAAGGTGCAGTCCATTCCTGGCCCACGGCGAGATTGCCCACAGGGGATACGGTTGATCTTGATCGCGCTGGTAATGTAAGCGATGACATCGGAGATAAAATCTATGCCTCGTCCCCGCCGGAGGGCTGGTGCGCAATTGCGCGCGCAGGCGCCGACGCGCGTTTTGGTCTCCGTGTTCAGGTTGAATTCGACCCCGCGCTGTCGCCGTTCCTCGGCCTATGGCTCTGTTATGGCGGATGGCCCGAAGGCCAAGCGAATCGACAATACTGTGTTGCCCTCGAGCCGTGTACGGCTCCGGTCGACTCGTTGGCCACCGCCATGGCCAGTGGATGGGCCCGGAGACTTGTCCCGGGTCAATGCGACTTATGGTGGATGCGAATTGTGACCACTGTTGTATCGTAAATTTTGTTGTGAACTGCAACGATTTCTTGTGGAGGTCTTAGGATGCTGAGTGTAACCGTTACCAGGACTCTCCACTCACAGAGATTTGGGCAGGACTCCGCCCTTTTTGTCGCACCCGGCCGCGTCAATCTGATCGGCGAGCACACCGATTACGCCGAGGGCTTTGTCATGCCGGCGGCGATCGACTTTGCGACCCTGGCCGCAATTTGCCCCCGCGACGACAAGAGCGTTGCTATCTATTCCGCGAATTTTGACGATCAGATAGCATACCCGCTCGACAGCCTCCCCGAGAAGGCTTCGCGTCACTGGAGCGACTACCCGCTCGGTGTCGTCTCTGTCCTTCGCGAAGCGGGAGTTGAGATCCCCGGCTTCAGCCTCACCCTCAACGGCGACGTGCCGCTGGGCGCGGGACTCAGTTCCTCTGCGTCCGTCGAAGTGGCCAGCATGGTCGCCATTCTGAGCATCACTAGCGCGAAGTTCACTCCGCCGGAAGTAGCCAAGCTCTGCCAACGCGCGGAGAATCACTTCGTCGGCGCTTCCACCGGTATCATGGACCAGTTCATCGCTTGTTGCGGCGCCGAAGACCACGCTTTGCTGCTCGATTGCCGGACCCTTGAGTACCGCCTGGCGCCGATTCCTCCGGATCTCAGTATCGTGATTGCCAACAGCATGGTGAAGCATTCCCACGCGGGGGGTGAGTACAACACCCGCCGCTCCGAAGTGGAAGAAGGCACGCAATTGCTCCGAAGCCATCGTCCGGAGATCAAGCGGCTGCGCGATGCCACGGTCGACGACCTCGAGCGTTGGGGCTATGAGATGCGGCCTGAGGTTCTCAAGCGCTGCCGTCACATTATTACGGAGAACGAACGCACGGTTGCTGCGGCCGATGCGCTGGAAGCCGACGATCTCAAGACGCTCGGCCGGCTGATGTATGCGGCCCACGCCAGCTATCGAGACGATTTCGAGGCCAGTTGCCCGGAGGTCGACATTCTCGTCGATCTGGCCGCGAAAGAAACCGGCTGCATCGGCGCGCGCCTTACCGGCGGAGGATTCGGCGGCTGCACTGTGAACATAGTCGAGAAAGCCCAGGCAGAGGCGTTTTCCTGGCATTTGCGTGAAGGTTATCGCCAGGCTACCGAGATCGCCGCCGACATCTATCTTTGCCACGCTTCGGCGGGAGCGCATCAGATTTAGGCGAAAAAGAAGGGAAGATTATGGTCCAGCTAAACCGCTTGCATCGTTACCATTATTGAGTTTTGCAGAACATTTGTGCCTTTTCCATTTTTTTAACGTGCAGGCCGCTTGTTAAACTACCGGCACTGATTTTTTGAATGATTCCCGTTCCATCATACCGAGCAACAGGGCAGGCGGATGGAACGCTCCTGATCCGGTTATCCGGACGGGAGAGCGGCATCGAAACTTGCCGCAAAAACTGGGGTCCTGTAAGTGTTCAGGAGACTTTTATATGAGATTTAACAATTTTCCGCGACTCGTCTCACTCGACTGCGCGGGAAATAACCGTCTGGTTGCATACTTCTCCATGGAAATCGCCGTCAGCCCGGCGATACCCACCTACAGTGGTGGCCTGGGCGTGCTTGCTGGCGATACACTCCGCGCGGCGGCCGATATGGGCCTGCCGCTGGCTGCCGTCACCCTGGCGCATCGCCTCGGATACTTCCGTCAGCACCTGGATGCCAACGGCGTGCAGACTGGCGAATCCCAGCCTTGGAGCCCGGAAAGCATCCTCGCTACCGAAGACCCTATTGTGATGGTGACGATCGAGGGCCGTCCAGTGGCCATCAAGGCCTGGCGCTATGACCTCGAAGGTGTCACCGGTCATAGCATTCCCATCTATTTCCTCGACACCAAACTGGAACAGAACGATCCCCGTGACCAGGTGTTGACCGACCACCTGTACGGTGGCGACAGCGATTACCGCTTACGACAGGAAGCGGTTCTCGGAATGGGCGGCGCACGCATTCTCGCCGCGCTCGACTACCATCCGAAGGTCTATCACATGAATGAAGGCCATGCGGCCCTGCTCACAATGGCGTTGCTCGAGCAGCAGTTGCATGGCGCATCGCTCGAAAGCGCGACCGAAGAGGATCTTGAGGCCGTCCGTCAGCTTTGCGTCTTCACAACCCACACCCCGGTGCCCGCCGGGCACGACCGTTTCTCGGCCGATCAGGCCAGTCGCATCCTTGGCGCAGAACGCGCGCCCCTGCTCGAACGCGTCGGAGCCTTCCACGACGGGCTCCTGAACATGACCTACCTGGCATTGCACTTCTCCCGCTTCGTGAACGGAGTCGCTATGCAACACGGCATCGTATCGCGCGAGATGTTCCCCGAATACTCGATTGAGGCCATCACCAACGGCGTGCATGCTGTCACTTGGACCTCACCGTCCTTCCAGGCTACCTTTGATCGACACCTTCCCCGTTGGCGGCAGGATAACCTCGCCCTGCGCTACGCCATCGATATTCCCGAAACTGAAATCAAAGATGCGCACCTCGAATCGAAACGCGCGCTCATCGCGGCAGTAAGGGATCGCTCCGGCGTTGAACTGCGGCCTGAGATTTTCACCATCGGCTTTGCCCGCCGCGCCGCCACCTACAAGCGGTCCGACCTGCTCTTTACAGACCCCGAGCGCCTGGTACGGTGTGCACAGGAATTCGGCGGCCTGCAGATTCTCTACAGCGGAAAGGCGCATCCCGCCGACGAGCCGGGCAAGGCCATGGTCCGCCATGTCATAGAGCTCGCCAGGCAGCTCAATTCCGATGTGCTTAAGATCGTCTACCTCGAGAACTACGAGTGGAGCCTGGGCGCGCTGCTCACCGGAGGCGTCGATCTCTGGCTGAACACGCCCAAGCGTCCCTACGAAGCCTCGGGGACCAGCGGCATGAAGGCCGCCCTCAACGGAGTCCCCAGCCTGAGCATTCTCGATGGCTGGTGGATCGAGGGCTGGATTGAAGGCGTAACCGGCTGGGCCATCGCCGATCACGACGAAGACGCCAGCGAGGCCAGTTCGCTCTATGAACACCTGGAGCAGGTCATCCTGCCCCTTTACTACCAGCAGCCGGACCAGTGGCGTCGAATCATGCGTTCGACCATCGCCCTGAACGGCTCTTACTTCAACACCCAGCGCATGCTCGAACAATATGTTCAGAACTCTTACTTTCCTGAGAACCTGGTCCAGTCGCCTACAGCGACGCTTGAGCCCAGCCTGGCCAAATAGCATTTCCAGGTGCCTCCAGGAGACAGAACCGTTGCTCTCCTGGGGGAACTCCCATCCCCATTTCGGCGAAGGTTTCGCTGCTACACTTAAGTGGAATTACGTCCTAAGCCTCCGCCTGAAATACTTTAGAGGATTGCCGGCCTTTAGGAACTCCAGAATCGCGGTAGCCGTGCGCTCCGGACCTTGACTAAAGCACAGGAGAAACAAGCGGTGAGCCAGACACTCGTCGAAGAATTGGTCCCCGTCGCCTCGCGGCGTCCGCTTTGCGTCGACCTGGACGGCACCCTAGTTAAAAGCGATACTCTTGTCGATTCCCTGCTCCTACTGGTTCGGACCCATCCGTTGCGTGCCCTGCAGGCTCCCTTATGGCTCAAGGGTGGCAAGGCCGCGCTCAAAGCGCGCGTCTCGTCGCAGGTTCAGCTTGATGCGGCGCATCTTCCCTATAACCGCAAATTGCTGGAATATCTGGAAGAGCAGCGCGGCGAAGGCCGCAAGTTGTATCTCACCACCGGCGCCGACACCGCGTTGGCTCATCGCATCGCGGATCATGTGGGCATCTTCGAAGGGGTCCTCGCCAGCAATGGCACGACCAACCTGACCGGGGACAACAAACTCGAGAGTCTCAACAAGCGTTTCCCGCAGGACGGATTCGACTACATCGGCAACGCGTCGCCCGACGTGCCCTTGCTGGAACAGGCCGGCGAGGCCATGGTGGCCAACCCCAGCCTCTCACTACAAGCTAAGCTTAAATCGCGAAAGATCAGGGTGACCCGTCGGTTTGACGACCAGGCTGCTCCTCTCAAGGTCTTCCTGAAGACGATTCGTCTACACCAATGGGCAAAGAACTTACTCATCTTCGTCCCCTTGCTTCTGGCGCACGCCCTCAAGCTGTCGCTCATCTTCGATACGATAGTGGCATTCCTCTGCTTCAGTCTCTGCGCCTCAGCCACCTACATCGTCAACGACCTCCTCGACGTCGAGGCGGACCGCCGTCATCCAAAAAAGTGCCGTCGCCCATTCGCGGCGGGTGATCTATCTGTTGCAGCCGGCGTGGCCATCCTCGTGATCTTCATGGCTCTGTCGTTCACAGGCGCATTCTTTCTGTCGCGGGCGTTCCTTGGCTGGCTGCTGCTTTACCTGGTTACCACGCTCTCCTATTCCCTGTACCTGAAGCGTGTCGTCCTTATTGATGTCATCCTGCTTTCCGGTCTCTATACTCTGCGACTGCTCGCCGGCGGAGCCGCCGCAAACGTCGAATTCTCACCCTGGCTGGCTGCCTTCTCCATCTTCCTTTTTCTATCGCTTGCCATGGTCAAGCGCTTCAGCGAGCTGCAAAACATTCGTGCCCAGGGCAACACGCTTTCCAACGGCCGCGGTTATCTGCTGGCCGATATCGAACAGATCCGCAGCTTCGGGACAGCCAGCGCCTATGCATCGGTCGTCGTCTTCGCGTTCTACATTTACGGTAGCGCCGCAAGCGGCCTTTATCATCATCCAGGCCGCATGTGGCTCATGACGCCTCTGATGATCCTTTGGCTCAGCCGGGTCTGGCTGCTTGCTTCCCGGGGAGAACTCGACGAGGATCCCGTTATTTTTGCCGTCACCGACCGCATGAGTCTCCTCATCGGAGCGGCCATCGCACTCATCGCCGTTCTCGCCACCCTGTAAGCTAAGAGGAGCAACTCCACCCCATGGCGCAATCAGCTAAGCGTCCCCGCTTTGAAAGCTGGGGCCGCTACCCGACCCTTCAGGCAGACCTCAAGCTCTTGAACTGGACGGGTGACTTCCCGTTGTCCACGCCACCGGCCACGCGCCTGTTGCCTGTCGGCGCCGGACGCAGCTACGGCGACGTCTGTTTGCTGGAAAACGGAACCCTGTTACATACCCGCGGCCTCGACCGGTTTCTGGCTTTCGATCCCGAATCAGGTATTTTGCGTTGCGAGGCGGGAGTTACGCTGGCCGAAATTCTTGATTTCGGAGTCCCACGGGGATTCTTTCTTCCCGTGACGCCGGGGACGAAATACGTCACTGTGGGCGGAGCTATCGCCAATGACATTCACGGCAAGAACCATCACGTGGCTGGGACGTTCGGCCACCATGTGCCGCGCCTCGAGCTGGTCCGCTCCGATGGCACCCGTCTTGTGTGCAGCCCCACGGAAAACGAAGCCTGGTTCGCCGCCACCGTCGGAGGCATGGGGCTTACGGGGCTGATCACCTGGGCTGAGGTCAGGCTGCGGCCCATCGTCTCGCGCAGTATGGATTATATGGGCGAAAAGTTCGTAGGCATCGACGAATTCCTCGCTCTGTCGCAGAAGGCCACCGCCGAGTACACGGTAGCGTGGATCGATTGCGTATCGACAGGCCGGAACTTCGCCCGCGGCATCTTCATGCAGGGCGAACACACGAAGGAGCCCGGTGAGCTGAAGAACAGCCGGCAGCCATGGCTTACCTTCCCTTTCGATCTGCCGGCCTTTGCGCTCAACCGCTTCACTATGTCGGCGTTTAACACCGCCTACTATCACAAGCAATTTTCCAAGCAGAAGACCGCAAAGGTGGACTACGAGCCCTTCTTCTATCCGCTGGACAGCGTGCTGCGCTGGAACCGGATATACGGAAAAAACGGCCTGCTCCAGTTCCAGAACGTCCTTCCGCACGAAGGCGGGCGCGAAGGCATGGTCGAAATCCTCAAGGCGATCACCCGCTCGGGACTCGCTTCCTTTCTCGCTGTCATTAAGTTCTTTGGCGACGTTCCGTCAGTCGGCGCGATGTCCTTTCCAAAGCCCGGCATCATGCTGGCGCTCGATTTCCCGATTCGCCGCGAAGTCAGCTTCGATCTGCTCGACCGCCTGGCCCGCATCACTCTCGAACACGGAGGCCGCATGTACTCGGCAAAGGATGCGCGCATGACCGCCGAACAATATCAGGCGTTTTATCCGCAGTGGCAGGAGTTCGAGCGCTATATCGACCCCGCGTTCGACTCAGCCTTCTGGCAGCGCGTCACCGGGCGGAGGCCGCTCGATGAGTAACGAGAAAATCCCCTCGAATATTCTCGCTCTTGGCGCGACCTCCGCCATCGCCGAAGCCACCCTCCGTCTCTTCGCCGTGCGCGGAGCCCGCTTCTTTCTGGTCGCGCGCAACCCTGACAAGCTGAACGCGGTCGCCAGCGATCTGCTCACGCGCGGCGCAGCTAGTGTCGCCACCCACGTCATGGATCTTGATGACACCCCCGCGCATCCCGCTATGCTGGCCGACGCCGCCGAGAATCTCGGGACCATCGAACTCGCGCTCCTCGCGCACGGAATACTCGGAGATCAGCAAGAGGCCGAGGCCAGCTACTCTGCCACCGAAACCGTCCTCGGCACCAATTTCATGGCGCCGGTCTCGCTGATTACCTGGCTTGCAAACTACTTCGAAGCCTCGCATCAGGGAACGCTGGCCGTCATCTCTTCGGTGGCCGGCGATCGCGGCCGCAAGAGCAACTATGTTTATGGAGCCTCCAAAGGCGCGCTCAACATCTTCCTCGACGGCGTGCGCAACCGCATCGACCGCAGCGGCGTCCACGTGCTCACCATCAAGCCCGGATTCGTCGCCACACCCATGACCGCGCACTTGCCGCAGAACGCGCTCTTCGCTACGCCCGCCAAGGTCGCCGACGGAATCTTCAAAGCGGTAAAGCAGCGGAAAGATGTTGTCTACGTTCCTGCCTTCTGGGCCCTCATCATGCTCATCCTGCGCACAATCCCGCGTCGCATCTTCAAGAAGCTCAACGTCTGAGATTTCAATGGGAGTGAAAAAAATCCTCCTTTGGAACCCATTTCCGCCTGATGAGCTGAATCTGTATCGCCTCATCGGACATCTTTTACTGCATGCCGGGTCCAAAACCAGCTCCAATTCGTCTATTACTTACGCGCCCGCTGTAAACTTTTAACTTGGGAGATCTCGCATCCGGCCACCATGTGCCTTTGTCTCTCGCGGCCGCTGACTCCAGCCGCGCGCGCATCCGCCCGTATCGCGATCGCCGCAGCCGAACATACTTACCCGCGACCTTCATCCGCCGCATTGCTGCCGGATGATGCCAGGAGAAGCTGAAAAGATATGTGGATAGTCCGCCTCGCGTTACGACGGCCCTACACTTTTGTCGTCCTTGCGCTCCTGTTGATGATTCTCGGTCCCCTCGCCGTGCTCAACACGCCGACCGATATCTTTCCGAACATCGATATCCCGGTTGTCTCGATCATCTGGCAGTACACCGGCCTGTCGCCGAACCAGATGGCGAACCGCATCGTGTACCAGAGCGAGCGCACGATGACGACCACCGTCAACGACATCCAGCATATCGAGTCGCAGTCGATGAACGGCATCGGCGTCATCAAGGTCTTCTTCCAGCCCCACGTGAATATCGGCAACGCGGTTGCCCAGGTAACCGCCGTTTGTCAGACCCAGCTGCGTCAGCTTCCGCAAGGCACTACGCCGCCGCTCATCATTCAATACTCGGCATCGAGCGTGCCCATCATTCAGGTCGGTCTCTCCGGCCAGGGGCTGACCGAATCGCAACTCAACGACCTCGGCCTCAACTTTATCCGCACCCAGATGGTCACTGTACAGGGAGCAGGTGTCCCCTATCCCTACGGCGGCAAGCAGCGCCAGGTCCAGGTGGATATCGACCTGCCCAAGCTCCAGGCCAAGGGCCTGTCCCCTTCCGATATCGTCACCACCATCAACACGCAGAGCGTCATCCTGCCCTCCGGAACCGCCAAAATCGGTTCTTTCGAATATCTGGTCGAAACCAACAGCGCCCCCGAAAAGGTTGCCGAGCTGAACGACCTGCCCATCCGCTCGGTCAACGGCGCGATGGTCTATGTTCGTGACGTGGCTCACGTGCGCGACGGCTTCCCGCCGCAGACCAATGTCGTCCGCGTCGACGGCCAGCGCGCGTCTTTGATCTCCGTCATTAAAACCGGCGACGCCTCGACCCTCGCCATCGTCGCAGGCGTGCGCGCCAAGCTCGAAACCCTCAAAAATCAGCTGCCCCCGACCCTCAGAATGCAGCCGCTCGGCGATCAATCGATCTTCGTCCGCGCCTCGATCAGCGGCGTCGTGCGCGAGGGCATCATCGCCGCCTGCCTCACTGCCATCATGATCCTTGTGTTTCTGGGCAGCTGGCGTAGCACCCTCATCGTTGCCGTCTCCATCCCGCTGTCGATCCTCACGTCCCTGCTCGTTCTCAGCGCCCTCGGCGAGACCATTAACATCATGACTCTGGGCGGCCTTGCGCTCGCCGTCGGTATTCTTGTCGACGACGCCACCGTCGAAATCGAGAACATCAACCGCAATCTCGAAATGGGCAAGGCCATTGAGCAGGCCATCCTCGACGGAGCCGCGCAGATCGCCGTCCCTGCGCTGGTCGCGACCATCTCCATCTGCATCGTCTTCGTCCCCATGTTCTTTCTGAGCGGTGTGGCGCGCTACCTCTTTGTGCCACTCGCCGAAGCCGTCTCCTTTGCCATGCTCGCCTCTTACCTCCTGTCGCGCACCGTCGTCCCCACCATGGCCAAGTACCTCCTGCAGGAGCACGACGACGAAGCTGAAGAAAGAAAGAGGGCCAGCCGCAATCCTCTGGTCCGCTTCCAGCTTGGCTTCGAGTATTACTTCGAGAAATTCCGCGGCGGCTATCGCCGCATTCTGGAGCTATGCCTCGCGCACTCCGCCGTATTTCTGATCTCCTTCCTGACCTTCGCCGTCGTCTCCGCCGTGTTCCTCTATCCGTACCTCGGTCAGGACTTCTTTCCCTCCGTCGATAGCGGCCAGTTCAAGTTTCACCTCCGCGCCCACACCGGAACCCGTATTGAAGATGTCGCCGATCTCTGCGATCAGGTCGACAACACCATTCGCGAAACCATTCCCAAGAATGAAGTCGAAACCATCATCGACAACATTGGACTCCCCTACAGCGGTCTGAATACTTCGTACTCCAACTCCGGAGCCATCAGCTCCGCCGACGCCGATGTCTCCGTGCAGCTCTCCGAAAAACATGGCCCCACTGACGCCTACGTGCAGAAACTGCGCGCCATCCTGAACCACCGCTTTCCCGGCGTCACCTTCTACACGCTGCCCGTGGACATGGTCACGCAGATCCTCAACTTCGGCCTGCCCGCTCCCATCGATGTCCAGATCGTCGGAAGGGATATGTACGGCAACCGCGCCGTCGCCGAACAGCTGCTGAACAAGATCAAGCACGTTCCCGGCATTGCCGACCTGCGCATCCAGCAGCCCTTCGACAATCCGGAACTAATGATCGATGTGGACCGCACCAAGGCCAGCCAGCTAGGGATGCGGCAAACCGACGTTGCGGGCAGCCTGCTTACTGCATTGAGCGGTAGCTTCCAGACCGCTCCGAACTTCTGGCTTGACCCGAGCACAGGCGTCAGCTACAACATCGCCGTGCAAACGCCGCAATATCTGCTCGACAACATGCAGGACCTCAACAATATGCCGGTCACCCCGGCCAACAGCGTCGCGCCACTTTCGCCTTCCCCTTCGCCGAACGGCGTCGTAGCGACACCGGCCAGCGTGCCCATGGGCGGCCAGCCGGTGCAGATTCTCAGCAACACAGCGTCGATTACACCGCTGACTGAACCCGGCACGGTAACCCACTACGACATTGCGCCGGTCATCGACATCTACGGCAACGTGGTCAATACCGACCTCGCCAGCGTGGCCACGCAAATCGACCAGATCCTCGCCGGGGCCAAAAAGCAGCTCCCGCGCGGTTCGCAGATCGTTGTCCGCGGCCAGGTGCTCACCATGCGCAGGTCGTTCATCGGCCTGCTGGGCGGCCTGGTCTTCTCGATCCTGCTCGTCTATTTGCTCATCGTGGTCAACTTCCAGTCCTGGCTCGATCCCTTCATCATCATCTCCGCGCTACCCGCGGCAATTTCGGGAATCATCTGGTTTCTCTTCATCACACACACACGCCTTAGCGTTCCCGCCCTCACAGGTGCCATCATGTGCATGGGAGTCGCCACTTCCAACTCCATCCTGATCATCAGCTTTGCCCGCGAGCAGCTTGAGGAGACCGTAGGCGATGCACACGAGGCGGCTCTCACCGCAGGTTTCGTGCGCTTCCGCCCGGTTCTCATGACCGCGCTCGCCATGATCATCGGGATGTTTCCGATGGCCCTTGGTCTCGGAGACGGTGGCGAGCAAAACGCCCCTCTCGGGCGCGCCGTCATCGGCGGCCTGCTCTTTGCGACTGTCTCCACCCTCTTCTTTGTGCCAACCTTTTTCAGTGTCCTGCATGGCAGGATCGAGAAACGTCGCCGTAAGCGCGAGGACCGTCCAGACAAAAATCACCCAGAACCGGCGGAGAACTAAACCATGAGCGAACACACCTCTGCACCAACTTCCGGCGCTACCAAGCCCCCCATCTCGGGCGGCAAGGCCATCGTCCTGCTGCTCGTTCTGCTCGTAGTCGCCGTGATTCTTGCGGTGACGGGAATCATCCCTCGCCTCCGGGCGCGGACCACGCTCCAGCAGCAGACCGACTCGCTGGCTGCGCCCGACGTACTGGTTCAGAAGCCTACCCTGGGACAGCCGACCCAGGAACTGATTCTGCCCGGCACCACCCAGGCCTATACCGATTCGCCCATCTACGCCCGCACCAACGGCTATCTCAAGAAGTGGTATTTCGACATCGGAGCGCACGTGAAGCAGGGACAACTGCTTGCCGTCATCGAAAGCCCCGAAGTCGATCAGCAACTCGCCCAGGCCAAACAGGACCTGGCCACAGCCGAGGCCAACGCTGGATACGCCAAGATCCAGGCCGCTCGCTATCAGGAACTGCTCAAGGGCAACGCCGTCGCCCAGCAGGACACCGACAACTTCACTACGCAGCAAGCGGCCACAATCACCCAGGTCAAGTCGGCCGAGGCCAACGTCGCGCGCCTGGAGCAGCTGGTCGGTTTCGAAAACATCTACGCGCCGTTTGACGGCGTAATCACCGCCCGCAACGTTGACATCGGAACCCTCATCAACTCCGGAGCCTCAACCGCCAACAGCGCCGAGCTCTTCCACATGGTGGCGGAAAATGTTCTGCGTATTTATGTAAACGTGCCCCAGGCGTACTCCTATTCCACGGTTCCGGGAGTTATGGCCCAGCTCACCCTCACCGAGAAGCAGGGCAGCACCTACGAGGGCAAAATCGTCCGTACCGCCAAGGCCATCGACCCCACCTCACGCACCCTTCTGGTCGAAGTCGATGTGGACAACCGCAAAGGCGAGCTGTATCCCGGAGCCTACATGCAGGTCCACTTTAAGCTGAGGAATGCGCATCCATCGATGATCATCCCCGTTTCGACGCTGATGTTCCGCACCGAGGGCCTGCGCGTTGCCGTCGTGAATAACAACATCGCGAAACTGGTGCCCATCACCATCGGGCGCGACGACGGCAGATCGGTCGAGGTCGCTTCCGGACTCCAGGACTCTGACGAAGTTATCCAGAACCCGCCCGACTCCCTGATCGATGGCGAGCAGGTACACATCGTCCAGCCGCGCAATACAGGCGAGCCGTCGGAACCAGGCACTTCCCAGCCTGCTCCACCCTCGAACGCGGGGGGAGGCAAGTAAGCATGACCCTCCGTAGCTCAGCTCAGCTTGCCGCGCTCTCGCTTTTGGCCGGACTCGCTCTTTCCGGCTGTACCGTGGGACCGAACTACCAGCGTCCCGCAGCGCTCGCCGCTCCAGGAGCGCCCGCGCTCCCCACTGCATTCAAGGAGCTGCCGCCGCCCAATCCTCCCAACGGGACATGGAAGCAGGCCCAGCCCGCCGATGCCGCTCTGAAGGGCAACTGGTGGGAGCTCTACCACGACCCGCAATTGAATTCGCTGGAAGAAAAGGTGGCCGTCTCCAACCAGACACTCAAGGCCGCCTACGAGCAATATCTCCAGGCCCGCGAGCAGGTCAAAGTTGCCCGCTCCAACTATTACCCCACACTCAGTGCAGGGCCGTCGTACTCACGGCAAAAATACTCGGCCAATGAGCCCAGTATCACCAAGGGCCTGACCTATAGCACCTACGCCATCGAGGGCCAGGTCTCGTGGGAGCCCGATCTCTGGGGCCAGATCCGCCGCACCGTCGAGCAGGCCCGCGCCAACTCCCAGGCCAGCGCTGCCGACCTCGCCAATGTCGAGCTGAGCGTCCGCTCCGAGCTGGCCGAGGACTACTTCGAGATGCGCGGCCTCGATCTCCAGAAACAATTGCTGGACAACACCATCCTGGCGGACAGTGACTACCTCGATCTGACCAAAACCCGTTTCAAGGGTGGAGTCGCCACCGACGTCGACGTAGCCCAGGCGGAGACCCAGCTTGAGACGGTAACAGCCCAGGACATCGACGTAGGCGTAGCCCGCGCCCAGTTCGAGCACGCCATCGCCACTCTTATCGGCACCCCGGCGTCCTCGTTCTCCCTGGCCTTCGCCCCACTCAGCCTCGATCTTCCAGCGATTCCGGCCGGAGTTCCGTCAGAGCTGCTGGAGCGCCGTCCCGATATCTCCGGAGCCGAGCGCCGCACCCAGGCCGCCAACGCCCAGATCGGCATCGCCATATCCGCCTACTACCCCAACGTCACGCTCAATGGTAGCGGTGGCTTCGCAAGCCAGAACGCCGGCACCTGGGTTCAGGGTCCGAGCGCCCTCTGGTCGCTCGGAGGCTCGGCCGTGGAACTGTTATTCGACGCAGGCCGCCGTCACGCCCTGACCAACCAGGCGCGCGAGGCCTACGAGAGTCAGACCGCCAACTACCGGGAGAGTGTACTCAACGCCTTTCAGGAGGTCGAGGACAACCTCGCCGCGCTGCGCATCCTCAACGACGAAGCGGTCACACAGAACTCCGCCGTCAACGCCTCCGTGCGCTCGCTCAACCTCAGCACCAACCGCTACAAAGGTGGAGTCACCACCTACCTCGAAGTCCTTATTGCCCAGACTACGGAGCTCACCAACCAGCGCACCCAGGCCGACATCACCACGCGCCAGTTCGCTGCCAGCGTGCAACTCATTAAAGCCCTTGGCGGAGGATGGGACACTTCCCAGCTGCCAAAATTCTAGGCGGATCGTAATTGGTATGAGGCGGCTCTGGGATGCGCCAGCCTTTGCGCGGTTTCTGGCGAAGGCTGGGAGACGTAGAGCCTTACGGAAGCATCCCTTCAAGGTTCGCATTTCGTGACGACGCCGCAGATCACCATCAATCCGCCGACCGCATCTACGCCGGGTGCTCCATCGTTTGCGAGCTTCGGCGCAAAGGGCGGGAGATTCCTAATCCTCGCGGCCCTCACTCCAGCAGTGTTTTTCTTGCACGGATACCACCCCTTTGCCGACGATGCCGGCATCTATGTCGCTGGCATCCGCAAGCTCGCCCATCCTGCGCTCTACCGAACCGACGCGGCCTTCGTCCTGGCTAGCACGCGTCTTTCCGCCTTCCCGCATTTGCTCGCTGCGACCGTTCGCTTCACTCGAATACCTCTCGAATACGTGCTGCTCGCCGCACATCTGGTGTCGATCTTTGCTTTCCTCCTCGGCTGCTGGACTCTCGCCAGACGCATCTTCGCCTCGACTGCCGCACAGTGGTCTGCCGTCGTTCTTGCCGGTGCCTGCTTCACCTTGCCAGTCGCGGGCACAGCCATCCTGGTCATGGACCCCTACGTC
>Ga0207021_1074_pt1 | contig 26591 bp, 27 predicted proteins | sample Alteio_BWMinCont_49_FD_153496 | JGI IMG/M metagenome (GOLD analysis project Ga0207021, IMG submission 153496) | Enriched cells from forest soil in Barre Woods Harvard Forest LTER site, Petersham, Massachusetts, United States -... | ecosystem: Environmental > Terrestrial > Soil > Temperate forest >... | reverse complement strand
CCCTGCATGGAGGATGCAGGCATAAGCGGCTATGTATGGCATTGCAACCGGCATACGTTCTGCTCATGGCTGGCAAAGGCAGGGGCGAGCATCAAGGAGATTCAGGAAGCCGCAGGACACAAGTCGATCACGATGTCGGCGCGGTACAGCCATCTCTCTCCCGAGCACAAGCTATCGGTGGTCGAGCGCATCGCGTCCGGGTCCAAGTAGCCGCATTTCTCTTGATGACATTCCCCGGATATTAGAGATTGTGAGCCCGGGCTCAGAGGCCGGTGTCAAGGCTCAACGACCGCGAAGCGGCGCGCGTATGTGCGGCCTTGACTCCGGCCCGGCCTCGGCTACGCTCTGGGAATCCGGGAAATGTCACTCTCTGCATCTCACTGCAGCGCACTGAAGCGCAAAACGGTCACGCGGTGACACAGTAGAAACCAACAGCCACCAGAACAGCCACCAAACGATTGTGGCCCCTCATTTTTGAGGGGCCAATCTACATGTAACTCTTTTATTTTGTGGTGCCAGGAGGGGGACTTGAATCCCCACGGAGGGTTATCTCATGCGGATTTTAAGTCCGTTTTTCGCTATATTGCATGTCGTCGCAGCACGTTGCAAAAACTCGCATAAGTAATTAATTATCAATGTGTTAATAGCATGATTAGCCTTGAATATGATTGCACGCGATCGCACCAAATTTCGGTACAAACCGGCACCAGCGCGCACCCCAGGTCTCGCCTCCAAGTTAGCTCCTTGCCCATTCCGCTCTTGTTCTGGCGATAATTAAAAACGATATGTCTAAACAACAATTTCAAACCGAAGTCTCCCAGCTCCTGCAGCTGATCGTCCATTCGCTGTACTCACACCCCGAGATCTTCCTTCGCGAGCTCATCTCCAACTCCTCCGACGCGCTCGATAAGCTCCGTCACCTCACCCTCACAAACGACACCTACAAGGCTCTCGTTGGCAATGGCATCGACCCGCCGCGCATCGACCTCGAACTCAACGAAGCAGCCAAGACGCTCACCATCTCCGACACCGGCATCGGCATGAACGAGGAGGACCTTGTCTCGCACCTCGGCACCATCGCCCGTTCCGGCACAAAGAACTTCCTCTCGCAGCTCTCAGGCGATGCCAAAAAGGACTCTAACCTCATCGGCCAGTTCGGAGTCGGCTTCTACTCAGTGTTTATGGTCGCCGACAAGGTTGAGGTCATCTCGCGCAAAGCGGGCGAAGACAAAACGTGGCGCTGGACGAGCGACGGCAAGACCGGCTTCGAGCTGGAAGAAGTCACAGGCAACGCGGCACGCAAGACCGCTGGAACTACCGTACTCATCCACTTCAACGACGAAGGCGCGCAGTACGCGAACAGCTACCGCTTGCAGGAGATCGTCAAGAAATACTCCAACCACATCGCCTTCCCCATCTTCCTCACTTACGACAAGAGCGACTGGGACGCCGAAAAGAAGGAGTCCACCAAGACGCGCACCACCGAGCAGGTCAACGCGGCGTCCGCGATGTGGCGCCGAGCGAAGAGTGAGTTAGTCGACGACGACTACAAGGAACTCTATAAGTCCATCTCTCACGAATGGGAGGATCCGCTCTTCTGGTTCCACACCCGGGCCGAAGGCACGCTCGAATACACCACCCTCTTCTACATTCCCGCCAAGGCCCCGCTTGATCTCTACCAGACGGACTACAAGGGCGGCGTCAAGCTCTATGTCAAGCGCGTCTTCATCATGGACGACTCCAAGGAGCTTCTCCCACAGTACCTCCGTTTCGTCCGCGGCATCATCGACTCCGAAGACCTGCCGCTCAACGTCTCGCGCGAGGTCCTGCAGCAGAACAAGATTCTCGCTACAATCAAGACCGCCAGCGTTAAAAAAATCCTCTCCGAACTGAAGACGATCGCCACTGCTGACCCCGACAAGTTCAAGCTGTTCATCGCCGAGTACAACCGTCCGCTGAAAGAGGGTTTGTATGGCGACTACGCCAACCGCGAGACGCTGCTCGACCTCATCCGCTTCAAGTCCACCAAGGTCGATGGCCTTACCTCGCTCGCTGACGCCAAGGCACGCATGCAGCCCAACCAGAAGAGTCTCTACTACATCACCGGTGGCACTGAGGGTCTCCTCCGCAATTCGCCCCTGCTTGAGGTTTACAAGAAGAAGGACATCGAAGTTCTTATCCTCGACGATGACATCGACGAGATTGTCTTCTCCACGGTCGACAAGTACGGTGAAACCGACCTCAAGGCCGTCAACAAAGGCGCAGCGAGCGATGACCTGAAGAGCGAAGCCGAGCCTGAGAAGGTCGAATCGTTGAAGCCCCTTCTCGAAAAGATCAAGGCCACCCTGGGAGATGCCGTCAAGGAGGTTCGCATCTCGACGCGCCTCGCCGACAGCCCCTCCGTCATCGTCTCCGACGAAGACGAACCCTCTGCCCGTATGCGCCAGATGATGCAGGCCATGGGCCAGAAAAACCTTCCCGAGCTGAAACCCACGCTCGAAATAAACCCCGATCACGAGATCATCAAAAAACTCCTGACAAAATCCGACGACGCAGAAATACAGGACGCGGCATGGCTACTTTTCGACCAGGCCCTCCTCCTCGAAGGCGTCCCCATCAAAGACCCTGCCATCTTCGTCCAACGTCTCAATCGGATCCTCACCCAATCCATCTAAACCGAGTTCGCCTCCCCAGCGGGGAGGCGAACTCGCTGCTTGCTGAAGTGTTGTGGTAGCCACGTAGCCATGCTGTCCCACCCAAAGGAAGTCTCCGAGATCATCCAAGAGGCGGCGGGGCGGCAAGGCCATGTAGAGATTTCCAGCAGTCAGTAGGCGAAATCCACGATGGATTACACCATCGCCTCGCGATTGCCGTCTTTGGGTCTAAATGATTCATCGAGGGAGATGCCCCGGAGGCAACAGCCTGAAGGCAGAATCAGAAAAACAAAAGGTTCGGCCGCGTTACTGACAGCTCCAGGCGACGACTCAACGGAGGATTTGAGTGCAAGTCGGATGTGAGAAGAGACAATACGGATTCGCGCATACGAGATTTTCCTCAACCGGCGTGGTCATTGTGGACGACTGGATTCAAGCGGAGATGGAGTGCTTCGGCTTCTAAATTACCGTCAGGGCTAGGACGCTTACTTCCAATATGTTGCCGTACGGTAGTTAAAGGGGACTTTAGCGCGCTCGCGGACTCTTGGATTGATGGTTCGCAATCCAATGAGGTACCTTGGAATCTGAGACTTCGAGGTGGCATACATAGAGCGAGTCATCAAGATTGCGCCCATCACTTCCAGCCAGCCGCCCTATTCGATCATCAATCGCAATATCGAACATGAGATATTGCCGTTCTGCCAGCGACATCAGATCGGTACGATCAACTACGCGCCAATGCACTCCGGTCTTCTAACAGGAAGAATGACGAAGGAGCGAGTCGCCGGCTTTCCTGAAGATGATTTTCGCAAACGGGCAAAGAACTATCAGGAGCCATTGCTCTCACGGAACCTCGCATGGGCTGAGTTTCTCAAGACAGTAGGTGCACGCCATGGCGTGCCGGCCAGAGTTATTGCGATTGCATGGACGCTTTACAACCCCGGCATCACTGCGGCGATTGTAGGCGGACGCAATGCGGAGCAGGTGCGTGGAGTCGCTCCAGCCTTGACCTTCCGCCTCTCGGACGCCGAATACGAAGAGATCGATGCTTACATTGCGTCACATCCATAAGTCGTCAGGATAGGTTTCGTCAGTGGCGCCTGACAAGATTCGGGGTCGATAATTTCCTGCCAATGCGTTGGGCTTTTGGTGAAGCCAATTCGCAGGCGGACGCGATGAGGGCCTTGATAAACTGTCCCTTACGGGCTGTTATGGGTTTCGTGCCCCCTATGCCATACTCACGTTCTTTGTTGATCCGCATCGAAGCGGCAGATGGATCGAGAAACATTGCTGTCAACGAATCGCGCAGAAGACGAGATCCAATTCGCAGACCGTGGGGACTGCGATGCCGCGTTGGTGAAACACATCCGCAGCGAATCTTCCAATTGCGGTTTGCGGTTTGCGTCGCACAATCTTCGCGACCAGCCTCGGAAACGCCTCTCCGAATCCCTGGCTAGGCCACGCCCTCCAGTACTTCTTTTACCTTCTGCGCAGGAATTTGCTCGATCCTCGCCCCGGTAATATCGTCGAGAACACCAAACCCAAGCAGAGCGATCTCAGGTTCCGTGCGTTCGCGTCTCCTCTCGATGATGTGTGAGATGAAATAGCGTTCCACACTATCTCGATTCTCGTCTCTTGTACACCTTGCTCCAACAGAAACTGTTTTGCAGCATCCGCCCCGTCCAACTCATAGGGCTGAGACCCTGCGAATTCATCTATCAGACCGAGATCGTGCATAATGGCGGCCAGGTAGAGGAGTTCGTGGTCATACTTCATCCTGCCAATTTCTTCTCGGTCATCGATCGGTAGAAACCACGGAACGATACCTCGGATCGAGGCAGAGAATCCTACATGCAGTCAACGACAAGCTCGGTATTGAACCGGACATCAGCTTAGGCTGAGCAAGTTACCGAAATCGTGACTTCACAGGCACTTCGGGATTGCCGGTCATACAGGAGCAATCCGGAAATTGCATACGCACTTTCTGGAAAACTCTGTCTGGCAGTCTCGGAGCGCCGGCCTATTTGCCTATTTTAGGAGCAACTCAACCGGAACCAAGCCTCCGGGACGGCGGACGGAGTCCCCAGGACGCAACTGTAACGCCTGTCATTACGATCGGATATGCCAGGGTACCCGCATCAATCAGCCCCGAGACCAATAGCGATGCAACAGCGCCCGTCAAGTCGAAGATCACACCGGCGTAGGCCCACTCCTTCAGTCGGGGAAACCGCGGTATAACCAATGCGACAGCGCCGAGCAGTTTCCAGATCCCGAGGATGACCAGAAAATATGAAGGATAGCCCAGGCGTTCGATGAGTCCGCGAACCTGGGGCACTCGCAAGACATCCCAAACGCCACCCATAGCCAGTTCGAAGACGACCAGAGCGGTGGTCACCCAGTAAGCAATGATGCGGAGACGCGAACTGAAATGAGAACGGGCAAGGGTAGTCATAGCTTCGAGTTGCAAGTCCCGGCGTGCTCGGCCCTCGCTTCCTGAATATCATATTGACCAAGTGCGAAAAGCGGTGAACGATCACGAACAGTCGAGTTGCAAAACATTCTGCAGGTAGTTCACGCAGCGGTTTGGTCCTCCGGCGCAAATAAAACAATTCCATTCCGATGTGGGAAGACCATGCGGTCGCAAGGCGGGGTGGAAATTAACGAGTATCGTCCGATATTGGGCAGCGGCGATCTAATCAACGTGCCTGTTATTTCTCTTGACGATTTTGTTGCATCAGGATCTCGTGTGCCGGATCTTATCAAGATCGATGTCGAAGGCGGCGAGATGGAAGTGCTTCGCGGAGGCGAGAAGCTCTTTGCAATGAAGCGCCCGCTGATCATAGCGGACATTCATACCAGGCAGGCCCGGCAGGATGTCCAGCGTTGGCTCACGAGCAATGCGTACTCCGCATCGGAAACGGTTCTCGGCGATCCCGTTCCTGCTCGCCTGTTTGCATGGCCAAAAGAACAGTATCCCGGACCCTGGCCGCAGTCAGGAGGCGTGGAATGACAGCAACACTCGTGTCTGGACCTACTCCGCGCGCAGGGCCTGCATCGGCTCGGTCGAGGCGGCGCGCGACGCCGGCCACCAGGCGGCGAACAATCCGGTCAGCAGCAACACGCCGCACATGGCCGTCAACGTGTACGGACCCTGAGAAGTAATTCCCGGCATCAGGTGGCGCAGCAACACTGCTACGGCAACCGATGCCCCGATGCCCGCGATCAATCCCGCTCCTACCAGCAGACCAGCCTCGAGGAGCACCATGCGCAGGATGTCGCCGCGTTCCGCTCCGATCGCCATGCGCACGCCAATTTCCTTCGTTCGCGCGGCCACTGTGTATGACAGCACCCCGTACAGGCCCGCCGCGCCGAGCGCGAGCGAGATGAGGCCGAAGCCTGAGAGCAGGATCATGCTGAAGCGCTGCTGCGCGATCGAGGCGCTGATGACCTCGTCCAGCGGTTCCACGCTGAGCAGCGGTATATGGGCATTGTCCATGAAGATGCGCCGGGCGGCGGAAGCTACAACCGTCTGCGCCGGGCGGCGGAAGCTACAACCGTCTGCGCCGGGCGGCGGAAGCTACAACCGTCTGCGCGGACCTGGTACGCACCACCCAGCTGACCCCCAGCAGACTGTTCCCCATCAGGCTCAGCTTGTCGGGTATCTGCGAATAGGGCAGATACATGATTTCGGGAGCAGCCGTGTCGAGAACTGTCTGCTTTACATCCCCCACCACGCCGACAATTTCGCGGACCGGATCTTCAAACCCCGGGCCCATCACGGCGCCGATGTGGACGTGCTGACCGATCGGGTTCTCACCCTTGAAGTACGAGCGCGCAAACTGTTGATTGATGATCAGAACAGGCGCGGAACCATGGGTATCGGACACGGAGAATGCCCGGCCCGCCACCATGGGAATGCTCAATGCCTTGAAGTAGCTCGCCGTGATGGGAATGTATTTCTCATCACCCGACGCGTCCTTGCGATCGGCGGCACGGCCGAAAAACGCGCCTTTTCCTGGGCAAAGTATCGGTCTGTTTAAAGTACACCCGTCCAGATCCAGTGGCCACTGATATCATCGTGCCGTCGCATCGGCTTTCTGAGGCGAGGGTTATGAAGTCTGCAGTTCACAGATGGTTGTCGAATCGGTGGGCGTTCAACACCTCGAATGCCTATTGGCGGACGCTGCCGATGCTGAGCATGGGGAAGTTCCTGGCCGCGGCGTTTATCACCTGGTGCGCGGTCGGTTTCGCTATCGATCTGCTGCTGGTCAAATATCAATCCTTAGGTCGAGGTTTCTTCTGGCCGATCTATTTTGGCACGCTTGGGACAGCCCTCTTTGCGGCCCGCATGGGGCGGACTGTTCTGGTCCCCGTTCTCCTGCTGATTTCGGGGGCCGGCCTGTGGCTGGCGGTTCGAATCTCCTTTCATTCGTCCGCGTCGCCGGACCTGGCGATGCATCGTCGAGTCGTCTTCGACGCCATTGGCATCCTGCTGGGCACGTTCGTCGGTTATCGGGTGCTGGTCGACTTCATCAGGACCGAAGGCCTCGCGACCGTCCGCATCCAGACCGAACTTGCCCTCGCACACGGCATACAGGAGACTCTGGTTCCAACGCTCTCTCTTCAGCTTGACCGCTTCGAGGTCTACGGAAAATCCCTTCCGAGCGCAGAAATGGGCGGCGACCTGATGGATGTCGTCGAGCGCGACGGAACGCTGCTCGCCTATGTGGCTGACATTTCCGGACACGGCCTGGCCGCCGGCCAGTTGATGGGAATGTTGAAGACGGCGGTACGTGTCTCCCTCCAGTTCCGGCAGGAACCGGTGGCCGTCCTGGAAAGTGCAGATCGCGTGCTTCCCGCGGTCAAGGAGGCGAACATGTACGCGACACTCGCGCTTCTGTACTTCGACGGTTTGTCCGAAGCGGAATATTCGGTGGCAGGCCATCCGCCCATCCTTCACTATCGTGCCCCGACCGGGGATATCGCGCGGCTCACCCTGGAGCAGTTTCCCCTGGGCTTGATGCCCGGGGGGCGCTATTCGAGCCAGCGCGTCAGCTACTCCCCCCAGGATCTGTTTCTAATGATTTCCGATGGGATCTCGGAAGTATGCAACGAGAATGATGAAGAATTTGGTCTCGATCGCCTCGAGCAGTTGCTCAGTAAAAACGCCGTGCAGCCACTCCCGAAGCTATGGGAGTTGATCATGGGCGAAGTCAAACGGCACGGCGTGCAGCAAGACGACCAGACATTGCTGCTGCTCCGCGTCCGCGCGTAGCAAGCATCCGTCGCTTGGTCGATTCCGAGTTATACCGTGTGCAGGCTGCGGCGGGTTGCGACAGCTGCGTCCTGTAGTCTGTGGACCGTTGAGGCGGCGTTGGCCGGGCTCGACACCGGAAGAAGGAATTATGGCAATCCTTCAGTGTTCGGAAAGCCGATTCGCTATGAGTCTACTCTCCACCGCGAATCTCTAAACTCCCGGATCGGTACTGGAAGGATCGCATTCCCTCGCCCATTTTTCCGTGCGCGCTGCTGTTTCGGACGGTTGATTTGATCCCCATTATTTCAACATTATAGGACCTACGATGAAGCATCAATGTCTGGCGCGCGCGCTGCTCGTGTGCGCACTTTTATGGCTGTTACTTGGTTCGGGCGTCAGTGCATGCACAGAGCATCTCGGCCTTAAGCACGAATCTCTCGGGAACGATTGGCACCACAAACACCATCCAGCCGATCCAAGGCCAGAATAACGGGCGCAAAGGCTGCCTTATCCAGAATGGCGGCACACCCACGATGTACGTGTATTTCGGGCTCATAAGTGGCGCAACCACTGCGGCATCAGCTCAGCTTTCCGCAGGTCAGGCGATAAGCTGCGCGATCAATGGTGAGTACAGGACGCCATCAGCATCACGGGCACTTCCGGTGACACCTTCTTCGCAAACTTCCAGTAGGACCGACAATGAAGATTAAGGCATCTTCGCGAAATACCTGTTGGGTTTGTCGACGGAAGCGCTAAATGCGAAACGCCAGTGAACAGTTTGTCCACTGGCGACACAATTCAGTAGCTCTCCCCCAAGTGCTACTCAATGCTCGAACTTTAACGTGCGCCGGCGAATTTGCGTATCCCCCGGTTGGTTTCGCTTGCAGCTATTTTGTAATCGGCAGCCGGTTACTTGCGATGCGTTTCTAGATCTCGCCGCAATCCTCGCATGCCTCGCGATGCTGATGAAAGACCAGCATCGATTTGATCACGCTAGTCTGCAGCTCGCGGAGATCATCGACTCCTGCGTTTCTCACCGCCCTGACTGCATCACGCAGGAACGCCTGGGCGAGAGCGTTATCGACTTCGCAGAGTAGGAGCTCTTTTTCCAAAACAGTCGGTTCATTGATTTTCATGGCTAACCTATTTTCTCAACCTTCCGCGCCGCGCGGCTGAAAACCCATATGAAAATGTCGTAGGCCAGCTCGACCGATTCTTCGATTGCAGTGATCGTCGGGATGACCCTGACATTCACCTGTTTCTCTCTCGCCAGCCGTATGCCGGCAATGAGACATGCTCAGAGATAGACCATGCCCCGATTGATGCGCGGCATGTTCCGGTAGGGATCAAAGACGGCCCCTCCTCCGCACAAGATCCTCGTACCGGATGTGTTGCAACTTTCAGGGCTGCTGGCTGGTGACGTGAAAGAATCGCGAAATGATAACCCGACCCGCGATCTTCAAATGGCGTCAGACCGAACCCGGCCTCATAGTTTGTGCGGTACGGTGGTATCTTCGTTATTCTCTGTCGCTGCGCAATGTTGAGGAACTGCTGGAAGAGCGCGGTCTCCATGTGATCACACAACGATCTGGCGCTGGGTGCAGGATTACGGCCCGGAGTTGGAGCAGCGCTGCGACAGCATTTCAAGCCGACAAACAAGTCGTGGCGGGTGGACGAAACCTACCTTCGCGTGAAGAGACGCTGGTGCTACTTGTATCGGGCCATCGATTCCAAGGGTGCCACCATCGATTTCTTGCTGTCAACTTTCCGTGACGCCGATGCTGCCAAGCGGCTCTTTCGCAAGGCGCTCGGCGATCCATCCCATCCTCAACCTCGAGTGATCAACACTGACCTGGCGCCGATTTACAGCTCCGCGATCCCCGACAGCAGTAAGAAGGAAGGGACGCTGCGCAAGCGCTGTCGACACCGACCGGTAGTGCAGTACCTGAACAACATTCTCGAACAGGATCATCGAGCCATCAAACGTCGCGTGAACGCCTTTTCGATGCCGGCCGCCCGCGCGGCGTTCTGGCAGGCGAACCAGACCATCTTGTCGTTAATTGGCACATCGGCTCGCCAGCCATCGATCACACCCGGAAACAGGAAAGTCTTCGGCCGCATCCATCGCCAGTAGCCGCGCAACTGTTCCAAAAGCGCCGGGCTGAGCGGTACATCGCGGTCGCGCCTTCCCTTGCCCTGACGCACGTGGACCACCATGCGCTGGCTGTCGATGTCCGAGGTCTTCAGCTGACATAACTCGGTTCGGCGAACGCCCGTCGAGTACATCGTCATCAGCATGGTGCGGTGCAGCCGGTTGGCACAAGCGGCCAGCAACCGGCCGACCTCCTCGCGGCTGAGCACGGTGGGTAGCTTCTCCGGCAATCGGGGAAACGGCAAGTGCTCCAGTATGTGCTGCCGCTTCCGTGTCTTGATGAAGAAGAACCGCAGCGCGGCTACGCGTTGCCCAACTGTCTTCGGTGAAAGCTTCCGATCACCCAACAGGTAGAGCTGGTACGCACGGATATGTTCCGCACTAAGTTGGTCCGGAGCACGATGAAAGTGTTCGGCAAAATGCCGCACCGCAAACTGGTAAGCCCTGGCAGTAGCAGGCGCATGTTGCGCCGCTCGAGTTCTTCGAGCATCCGCTCTCTGAGCTGAGTCATAAGAAATACCTCCTATGTCTCAGATCATGCTGGGAAAGCTGCTCTCGGCTCGCCACAAATGCAGCATCCCACGCGCCTGCGGCTTAGTTCAAACGGGGTTATAGGTGTGCTAATGCAGGGCAGATCATGGAGCCGCGGTTCGGGAGACCGCCTCCATGCCAGAGAAACATACAGCGAACCGCGGCAAGCCCAAGAACGTGTTGCGTCTGCCCGACCTTGATCATTCCAAGGCTTCCGTTCTGCAAAGCCTCGGTTCGGTTGCCTCCAAGCGAACCTACGCGCTCGCGATCAATGACTTCATTGCCTGGAACTGCTCCGAACCGCGTTTGGCATTTGGCCCAACCGTCGTTCTTCGATATCGCTATGAACTGGAGGCTCGACGTCTGGCCCCGGCAACGATAAATCTGAGGCTGGCGGCGGTACGCCGACTCGCTTATGAGGCCTCTGACAACGGTCTGCTGAGTCCCGATCTTGCGGCCAGCATCCGTCGAGTGAAGGGAGTATCAGATTCAATCCGATCAGCGCAGGACACAGCCCCACCGCCCGAAGTATTTCAGGAATATGAGACTGGGCAGGCAAGCTCTCACGCTGCGATAGTTCCGTCTCTTCCAGAGGCTTGCCGTGGACTAGTTACCAGCCGCTCGAAGTGGTCTGGCCATTCGCGGGGAAGGCGGGCGCCAGCACGGCAACGATGCGCTCACTATTTAGAGCAACGCCGCGACGGCTTCCAGAGCGGCCACCAGCTCAGCAGCAACATTGCCGCGCAATGTCGAATCAAGTTTCTTGAAGGGCAACTGCCCTTCGTCGTAGCTATACTTACGAACAACCCTCGCCGTTTCAGCTGCGGCCTTCGCGGAATCTAAATGGCGCGTGTTGCCATCGACCGACAAAACGTCGGTATCGATTTCGCCTGCAGTGTCCCCTAAGACGACGACCGTGCTGAGGCCATGGCTGGCACAGGCAATTCCACAATCGGCGGCTCCTGAGAGGTCGTCCGCAATGATCAGCACTTCGTGCACTCAAGGGACTCCCGGGGTTGATTGTGTCTCTGGCGCGCCTGTTTTCGGTTTACGGCGTGTCCGGCGCGCCCACCACGCGGTCAACGGCGGCACCAGGAATGCAGTCATGATAACGCTGGAGGCCACCAGCGCCGTAGCCGGACCGGCCGCCTCGGCATACTGACGGTTTGCCGCAGCCACCAGTGCCGGCACGGCTGCGGCATTCCCAGCCGTAGTCGCGGCGGCAATCCCTGCCGTTCCCGTGCCGCCAATCAACCGGTCGACCAGGATGAGCAAGGTGCCGGAGACCAGGATCATCGCAATTCCCAGCGCGAAGCCCAACAGTCCGGCTTCCCAAACTTGTTTTAGGTTGAGCGTTGTTCCCAGTGCAAAGGCAAAGAAAGGAATCAGAACTGGTGACGCCTTGGACAAGAAATCGCGCAGATCGGGATCCAGGTTGCCCAGCGCGATACCGACGCCGAGTGGCAGAATCGCGCCGATCAGAGTTTGCCAGGGAAAGCTCGATAAACCGGCAACGCCCAGCGTGACCATGGTAAAAAACGGTCCTGATTCCAGGGCCATCATGGAATAGGCCCCGGCGTCCTCAGAGTTTCCGTAATGATTCATCAAGGCCAGGTAGAGTCCGCCGTTGGTATCGTTGACGGCTGCCACCACGGCAAGCGTGGATATTCCCGCAAACCAGCCGGCACGGATGGGCTGTACGCCGATAAGATGACCGAGAAGAAAGCCGGCGCCAACCCCTAGCGCGAGCTTCGTCGCCATCAGAGCGCCGCCGCGCCGGACCGCGCGAGGAATCGACCGCACAGAGATCGAGCTTCCCATGCAGACGAAGAAAACCGCGATGATGGGAAGAGCTCCGGTGAACAACGCGCCGGTGAAGGAACCGAAGAACTCCGCTGTATGCGGAGCGGCCGTCGTAATGATCGCTCCGCATACCAGCGGTACGGTCATCATTCCTCCAGGGACACTTTCGACCATTTGTTTGATTCTCACTCGCACCTGTCTATCACGATCTGAATCGGCTTCTTCGTGGAATTTGCAGTAAAGAAAGTGACAATCGGCCGCAGCAACGAAGCTCAACCGATTCTATCGCCGCAATGCCAGGAGATAGCCGACACAGCAAATCCCACCGGGCGAGCGGCTCGATAATTCCCGAGTCGGATTCTCCAATGTTGTTTTTGTCAGTTGATGGTAAATCGCCAAGTATCAAATCGAAGTTGATCGCTCCGGCGGTCGCTGGATGAGCGCTAAGACTGTTAGCGCCAACTGAGGATCGAAGGTTTCTGATTCGTCCCGCCTGAAGCGGTTTGTTATTCCTATTCGGCTCTCAGGGCCACAATTGGCTCGACCGCTGCGGCGCGCGCCGCCGGGAGCAGGCATGCGATCGCTCCGACAACTGCCAGCACGCAGATTGCAGCGGCGGCGACGAGGGGATTGTAGGGGCTTACGTCGAACAGGAGATTTCCTATTACGTGCGCAAATAGGAAGGTAACTCCGATTCCTACGAAAGTCCCGATGAGGACTGGAGCGAGTCCTGTGCGCCGATCTGGAGCTGACGCCAGAAGTACGTGATGACCATGCCGGCTATATCGCCAACTGGCTCGAAGCCCTCAAAGACGACAAGCGCTGCGTCGTCCAGGCCGCCTCTTACGCGCAGAAGGCCGTGGATTACCTGCACGGGCCGCAGCCGCAGGCCGAAAGGGATCCGCCGGAATATCGATGCCACAGCCCTTGTGGAACATTGGAAGGCTTGAAAATCTTTCGCAAATCGTCCCGAAAGGGCATCGCAACAGCGAATCGTATGCCACTGAAGACACGAGTCGTGACAAAGATCGCGGGAGTGTTTCAAAACGTGTGGGTTAGGAAACAGCCCTCCCGACCATGTCGCGTGCGGCTAGATGAGTGAGTAGGCGATGACTTAACCACTGATGGCAGCAAAAGATAAGGGGCCGGGAACTTTCTAAGCTCCGGCCCCTTCAGTGAAGCTACTTAGCGGTTTCCGTGCCGGAGACGTCCACTTCTTTCGTCGTTTTGGGCACGTTGATTGTATTAGTGGAGAACTTCACCTCTCCAGTCAGCGCCATTGAGGATTTTCCGCCCAGCGACGTTACAGGTTTGAAGTCGATCGTCAGTGCGCAAGCTGCGGCCGAGGCCAGTAATGTGCTCGCGGTGCAATTGTCGTCGGCAGCGGCCTCGGGGAAGTTTGCAGGATAGCTCAGCGCAGAGAACTTCAGCGCGCCGTTTCCGATGTTCTCGACCTTCACTGTCCTGGGGCTGTCCTTGCTCGTCGAGTCGATATGGGTGGAATCGAAGTGGAACGACGGTGCGTCCGCGCGGTCGATTTTCAACGCGTGTTCATCATAGGAATTGGCGACGTATAGATTCCCGGAGCTGTCCACGGCCACGCCGTCGGGAACGTCCAGATCGCTGGTCACCGTAGTCTGCGTCCCGCCCGGCGTTGCCTCATACAGAGCATCGGTACCGTCGTCGATAATATAGACGTCTCCGGCCGCATCCACGGCGACCGCTGCGGGGCTCACCAGATCCTTGCCTACCGTGGTCTGCCTCCCATTTGGCGTTACCTTGAACACCTCCTGGTTGTAGGTGTCGGCGACGTACACATTGCCGGCCGCGTCTACAGCCACGCCTGCGGGCGTGTTATATCCGCTGCCTACCATGCTCTGCTTGCCTCCCGGCGTTACTTTGACAACCTCGTCGATAAAGGGATCGGTAACATATACGTTGCCAGCTCCATCCACGGCTATGCCATTGGGATAATCGAATCCGGTTCCCACCGTGGTTTGCACGCCGCCCGGAGTCACCTTAAATACTTCCGCGGCTTCACTGTCGGCGATGTACAAATTGCCCGCGCCATCCACAGCCACGGCTTCGGGCACCTCAAACTCGCCGCCCACGGTGGTCTGTGTCCCGTTCGGCGTTACCTTGAACACCTCTTGGTAGTGGAGGTCGGTGACGAACACATCGCCTGCCGCGTCTACGGCCACGCCTGCGGGACTGATAAACTTGTGCCCCACACTGGTCTCCGCGCCTCCTGGCCCAAAGGCCAGCTCTGGCCCGACGCCAATGCCATAGATCGGCACCGTTGCCAGCACCGCGCTGGTTTTGCCGGCGCCGGCATAAAACACCACAGCGCCGAGGCGCAGGCCGGCCGCCAGAGGGTCGAAGGTCACGTTGATCACACAATCGGTAGCAGCGGCATAAGTCGTTGCGGCGCAAGAGGTGCTCCCCGTAACCTGCGCGAAGTCTTTGCCCGCAATGCCGGTCGTCAACACGCCGATGCTGCCCACAGTAGTGCTTACGTGGGAACCAATCGTGAAGGGTAATGAGATCGCGGCGCTGCGCGATCCAATGGCCTGGGAGCCGAAGTTGGCGAATTGCTGAGCCGCAACCCCGTTGAAGGTCACCTGCGCGCGCGCCGCATTCGGCAGCAGCAGGCACGCCAAAGGTAAAAGAAACAGCCTGTGAATCTGCCGGAATCGCGGTGGACGGAACGAAATAGATAATAGTGCTAGCATCTCTGCCTCCTGTGTTGTAAACCAACCCATCGGTATGTCCCACACGGCCGAATACTCCTTTACGTGGAGCGCCTTGTACGTCGCCGGCTCAAGTCATGGCCGTGACCACTTCGTAGGGACGCATCATCTCGTTGTCTTCGTGCTCGAGGTTATGGCAGTGCCAGACGTAGCGACCGGGATAGCCCACGAACGGAACGATGATCCGCGTTACGGTCAAGCCGTTGACCCGAACCGTATCTTTCCAACCCCTCTCTTCCGGGTCGGGGGGGCGTGGCCGAACTCGTGTAGTGCAGTATGCCCGTTGTCGAGTAGTGGAAGGCATCGAACGGTCGACGATCGAGAATTTGAAACCGGACCATATGCAAATGAATCGGATGCACATCCTCGGTCATGTTAGCGAGTTCCCATAATTCGGTGGTTCCCAGCACCGGTTTCTCTGTAATAGGCATGTGCCAAGGCGTCTTATTCAACAACATCCCCATGGATTTGACCGTCCGCTGTGTTTGCTCGTCCAATGTGAGCCACCGAGTCTGTACGGCGGAGGATTCGGCGAGACGCGGCACGCTACGCAGCGTGGCTGGCAACGCGCTCGGGTCCGAAACCGGCGATGCGCTCACACGAAATTCCATGAGCATGAAGGCATCGTCGGATAGCACAAGGCGTGTACCGCGATGCGGCGCAAAGTCGATGACCAGATCTGCGCGCTCGCCCGGCGCAAGCTGCACCTGCGTAATCGCAACCGGAGCAGACAGCAGTCCCTGATCGGTGCCGATCTGATGGATCTCGACTCCTTGCGGCAACGACATCCGATAGTAGCGGCCATTCGAACCGTTCAAAACGCGGAATCGATACCTGCGCGGCTCCACATCGAGATAAGGAAATATTTTGCCGTTGACGAGTGGCACCTCACCTAGAACCTCTGAGATCCACGGGTGCTCAGGATCGGTAGAAACCGGATAGCTCAGTTGCCCATTGGGCTGCAGATGGCGATCGAAGAGCACGAGTGGAACTTCATACTTTCCTTCAGGCAGATGCAACTGCCGCTCCGCCTCATCGCGAATCACATGCAGGCCGAGCAGCCCTGCGTAGATGTTCAACCGGTTGATGCCCATTGCGTGATCGTGATACCAGAGCAGTGTCGCATCCTGTTGGTTGGGATAGTAGTAGGTGCGCGACTGTCCGGGCACATACCAGTCTTCGGGAAATCCATCGCTCTCGGGAGGCGTCTTGCCGCCATGCAGATGCACGACGCTGCGCACTTCCGGGTTACTGCGTTCAGCGCCGCACAGTGAGTAGTCGATAGGGAGAAAGTGTTTGCTCGGCAGATCGTTCGTCCACTCGACGAGCATTCCCTGGTCGCTCCGTGTGTCGAACATCACGCCAGGCACCGCACCGCCGAAGGACCATTGATTCGTTGCGGGTAGATCCCGGTGGAGTTTGCAGGAAATCGCGCGCATCGATACCCGGTAAAACGGCACACGTTCACCGGGTTTGCTCGGATCTGCTCGATAACCCGCAGGCTGCGCAATCACAGGAAGGGGAAGCGAATCGACGAAGGGAGTGAGACTATCTGGATCAAGAGGCTGGATAGAAGCCGTCGCGTCAAACGGCAGAGCACGGCAGAAAGCCCGCGGCGTGAATGCGGCCGCGGCAGCAATCACGGATTGGCCAAGAAATTTGCGGCGAGTAGTCAGGAAATCAATCTCCGGTGCAATCGGTCAGAGCAGTTGGACGCGCAATGTGAAATCATTGCTGCGATCCTTGGCCTTGTTGTTGATGGGCACTTTCTTCCCTCACAACCGATTCGAGGGACGATGTCATTCAGTGCACTACGATCAGTCTGGAGGAAAATCCGGCGCTCTGTGACGATGATCGGGCGCCGGATCAATTCAGCTTTGAAGAAACAACCTCAACAGTTTCAGCGAACAGATTCTCGTTCCGTGTCTCGCCGAAACAAGTCGCTTAGATCGGTTGTTTTTGGATTCGCGGCGTCTCCCAGCAGGGGCCCTACACCGAAAATCTCCTGTATGGTTTTCAGTGTGGAGCTGTGGGTGTAGTGAATGGAATTGCTGTAAGGCGCTTTGCCTTCCCCTTTAGCAAGGGGTGAAAGCAGGAACATGGGAATTGGGCCATCTGCGAAATCGCCACTATCTTCGGCTTCATCCCAGATGATGAATAAGGCGCCATTGTCTTTGTACGCATCCGACTGAAGAATCACGGGTACATTTTCCTTAAGCCATTCATCCCCTCGCGCCGTATTATCGGCAGGTTCTTGATCATCACAAGGAGAAATACCCTCATGTCCGTCGTGGCACAGGTCTGGGATAATGAGGTTGTACCGCGCCTGCGTATTGCTGGCCAGATCGGTCGCCAGCTGATAATAAGGCCTGATGTGGGCGATGCATTCGGCCGACTCCGGGTTCAAGCCATCATTGATGTCGTTGAAATACGCTTGGGCCAGGTGCTCTACGTCAAGGAAGCTAAAATCGAGCGGGCAGGTGTCAAACACGCCGCTCCCAAAATCGGGCTCCGCGTAAACCTTCCAGGAAATGTCGGCATTTTGTAGAAGCCTTACCAGGTGGTTTTGTGTGAAGAATTGGGGCTGGCCAGGCTGGGTATCCTTAACGACGCCAAAGTTGGTCCCTGCTTCCAGCCACACATAATTAGGCTGGCTTGGATGGTTTCCCGGAGGGTTGAAATACTGCTGCGGGTGTGCCGATGTATCGAACAGTTTCCCGTTAATATATGGCGCCAGCGGATTGTCTTTGAGATCCGGGTCGCCAAAGGAGGCACCCGCGTCATTGCCCGTCCAGTTCTTATTTTCCATCATGATCACAAAGACGGTCTTCACTTTCCTTAATGTCGGATTCGGGGCTGCCTGCATAGCGGTTCCCGCCGATTGAGCAAACATTGGTGTCACGACAAGCCATGACAGTAAGGTCACAATCCTTTGCGAGCGTTTCACTCGACCTCCTTCAAGTTGTTCTACAAAGTCGCTGAGCGCGGTGTGGTGCTCAGACTGACTCAAAGTATTATGCCTGGGGCGAAACAGAATCTACCGTTCTCAAGTTAATAGATCGAGAAATTGTCCATAGCTTGAACAAACTGATTCTGCAGGTCACTCGACCACCGTGCTGCAGACCGCCGAGGTTTTCTTAAAACGACTTCGAAGTATCCAGCTACTCATTCATGGAGCCGCCCTCGCCATGTCGGGAGGGCTGTTTCCTAACCCACCCTTTTGATACGGCCGAATCGATGAGATATATGGCTGTGGAAGACTGCGAAATCGGCCATCTATTGTTGGAGAATTCTAAGAAAATCGGTACTCCGCTTAACGTCGGGATGTAGCTTGGTCCATTTCTGGGAAAAAATGCGGAATTGGACACGGCCGAAAAAAATCCCCCCCAAAGGGCGTCCGCCTTTGGTGATTTCCACAACCTTTATATATAGAGGGCCTTTTCAGCCTTTTGCAGGCTCCCTTGCTCGAGGCGTATATGGCTGCCATTCAATCGCTGCCAGGGCTTGTGGAGGACGTGCTGGAACCGTACAAGAAAACCATAGATCGATGGCTTTGGCCTGACGTGTTACGGAAGCAGGACACGTCTATCTCCAAAGCCAAGCAAGCCATCTCTGACTACAAAAAGGCAGGTGGCGAACCCGAGGGCTTAGCCGAGCTGATGGTTTTCTACTGCGAGCGGGCCGCCGGGTTCTGTAGCGATATCGTCAATGAAGATGAAGGATATTTCAATGCACTGGTGCGCACGTTCGAGCGGGCTCTCAAGCTCGCTAACACACTACCAGCCCCCGGGCGAGCTGGCCTTGTCACCAGGTTAGACGCTGTGCGGAGAATTAGTCATAAGTTTGGTTACGGCGTCGGGGATGATATGGATTTCCTCCTCTCGAAGCACACATGAGGCGTTCAGGCTGATGGTCCGTGAGTCGCTGATCGCCTTTGATGGAAGAACTCACCCGAGTTGTGCAGACTTGCCGAAATCACACTGTGCATGATTTGAGCAAAGGTAGGCTGGTATGTTGAGTTAGTCGCAGAAGGGCCGATGTGCCGTCCGTGAACTAAATCAAAATTTCTGCATCACTGTTGTCCGCCGTATAGAGCTTGAGGGACTTGACTGTCTTACCGACGACTTCTGGGCAATCTATGTTCTGAGAAAGCATCATTCTCGAACTTCGCTGCCCCCATTTTGGTTCCTATTAGGAAACGCCGCAAGAGCTACCCACACTTAGAGGATGGTCCAGTCTGCGGAAGGTGAAACTCGGAAGTCGCGCAAGGCCAGGACGGTGCCTTACCAAGCCCGCTACGACGGGTTCTTGGCAAGGCTAATCAGCGCCAGAGAAGAGGCCGGACTCACTCAAAGGGACGTAGCAGAGCGACTCGGCATGTTCCACTCCTGGATATCGAAGACCGAATCTGGAGACCGTCGCCTGGACGTCATGGAACTGATTCTGCTGGCTGATCTTTACGGCAAAACCCCTCAATACTTCCTCAAAGCTGAATAGCCGGCGGCGGGCAATCGTCAGAGGAACGTGAGGCGGGTCGCTTCCTGCTTGCCTTGGGCAAAACCGGCACGTGCGGCTGGGATGCGGGTCGCCAGATCCATCTGGTTCGTGCCCATTGCGGCTCGGGAATCGGCGTCCGGTGTGATTACCTCGACGCGGCTACCCTGCATGCGCAGGGCCTCGACTTGGCTCGCAAGGTCCGTGCCCCATTCCGGTGATCTGCGTATACCCTCAAACTGGCCTGCCGGTAGCGTCCCGCTCCGCCCGCCAAACGGCGAGAGCACCACGACGTTCGCATAGCCCGAGGCAAGGTCGGCGTTTTCGGCGGAGCGCACGCCACCGTTGATATAGCGCGTGCCGTTGATGTTGTGTGTGGGGACCGTACCAGGCAGCGCGGTGCCTGCGGTCACTGCGTCCACGAGGTCAACGCCGGAATCGCGGTTGAACGCAACCAGCTCGCCGGTATGCGCGTTGACTGCCGCCACGATCATCGGCCTCTCCGGCCATTGCTGGTGAGGCAACCTGGCGGCGACCATCGCGTGCCGCTGCTCCGCCGCCGCGGGTCCGAGCGTGGCGTCGCTCTCCAACCCGAACGCGCCCATCGCACGGCATAGATCGACAGCCGAGGTGGCTGCGGCGCCGATGGCCCTCATCCGCTCGTAGACTGTGGCCATCGGCGGAGACGGCGGTCCTTGCCGGTTCTGTCCGACCGGTGGAACCGGCTCTGACAGAATCGGAGCCAACAGTTCGGCTGGTGGTATGCCGCTGCGGACATGCGCCGCCGCGGTTGCGCCGGACGAGGTGCCGATCACCAAGTCAGCGACCTCTGTCATATCGACACCAGCTTCGGCCAGTCCAGCGATGACACCGATCATCCATGCATGTCCGGCGGACCCACCACCACCGAGAACTAGAGCAATGTTCTTAACCATCTGCCCACTATTTCAGTCCGTGGATAATTCTGTCCATCGAAGTAATAAGACCGTGCCTTACGGCCGGTTTAGTCGCGAGCGGCGGACTCCTTTTGAATCGAGGGTTGGTCTCCGGGCCAGACCTGTGTGTGGCGAGGCCGATGGGACAAGTTCATCGGGGGCTGGCCGAAGGGCGCGTGCGATTGCCGTCCAGATTGACGGCGCGTGGCTCGATTGGAACGGGTATCCCTTGTTTCTCATCCGTATCCTGGACACGGTATAGAGAAGGGCCCGCCACCGATCCTTGAGTCTGGACCAACTTACTGGCCCCGCCGCGCTTTACTCAATGGCCCGAGTGTTCCCTATGTGTGGCGTGTTTATTCCCCGGGAAGTCCAATGGAAACAGCAGATCGGCGATGGTCGCCGACTTCCGAATTCAGCTTCGTGCGGCGAATTGCTATACTCCGACAGCTAGGAGAATCTCTTGTGGCGCTGATCGGCTTCGGACCCTTCGAGGTAGATACTCGATCCGGTGAACTGCGTCGTAGCGGCGTGAGGATCAGGCTACAGGAGCAGCCGTTTCAGATCCTCTTGATCCTATTGGAGCACGCAGAGGAGGTTGTCTTACGAGAAGACCTCATTGGCAGACTCTGGTCAGACAACACCTTCGTCGACTTCGATCGTGGCCTGAATAAGGCTATCAATAGGCTGCGCGAGGCCCTCGGGGATAGCGCGGATAAGCCACGTTTTATTGAAACTTTGCCGCAACGCGGATATCGCTTTCTACTCCCGGTCACAGCGGTAGCACGAGAGGAAGAGCATGGCCCGATGCTACCGTCGCATGTTCTTCGCATCGATTCCCTCGCGGTGCTGCCGCTCGACAACCTTCCGGTGATCCGTCACAGGAATATTTCTCGGACGGCATGACCGATGAGCTAATTGGCGCCATCTCCGGGATCAAGCTGTTGCGGGTCATCTCCCGAACGTCAGTGATGAGATACAAAGGGGCGCGCAAGTCCATCCCGGAAATCGCAAGGGAGCTACGGGTAGACGCTGTGGTGGAAGGATCCGTCATGCGCTCAGGCGAGAAAGTCAGAATCATTACGCAATTGATATACGCTTCGGAAGAGAAACACGTCTGGGCGGGAAGATATGAGCGCGAGTTGCGTGACATCCTGCAGCTACAGGCCGAGATAGCCCAGGAGATAGCCAACCAGATTCAGAAGCTTGTTGATCCAAAACTGCTATTGCCGGGCCGGCCGATCCAGATTAATCCGCAGGCTTATGAGCTTGCCCTCAAGGCAAATTATTTCCACGAAAAATTTACCCCAATGGACCTGGCGCGGAGCGCCGACCTTTATAGACAGGCAATTGCTATCGACCCCACTTACGCTCAGGCTCACGCGAACCTTTCGCAGGCATATTTTTATCAAGGGTTGTTCGGGCTGGGCCCCTGCAGCGATCTTTTCCCCAAGGCCAAAGGCAGCGCGCTCAAGGCGCTGGAGCTGGACGAAAATGTTGCGGCCGCGCAAAACGCATTGGCGGCGATTCATGTTCTATATGACTGGGACTGGGCAAACGCAGAATCGGTGTGCAGACGCGGCGTAGAGTTGAGACCTGGCGATGCGGCTGCACGGTATCATCGATGAGGCTATCGCGGAATGCCGGAAGGCGCTGGAATTTAATCCAATCTCCCGGGTACAACTGGGGCATTTGGGACTTCTCCTATACAGGGCACGCCGCTATGACGAGTCGATCGCGCAATGCCAAAAGACCCTTGACGTCGATCCGCACTATTGCAACGCGATGTGGTTCATGGCGCTCGCGCAGGAGCAAAAAGGCCTGTTATCTCTTTCCATCGCGAACCTCGAACAGGCAGTGTGGTGGGCCGCTATTCCTGGCTCTGCTCAGCCGAGCTTATGCGTTGTCCGGCGAGAGGGCCAAGGCGCTGGAAATCCTCGACAGAATCAAGACCCTGTCCCACCAAACATACGTTTCGCCGTTCGATATCGCCGTTATTCAAATCGGCGTTGGTGACTTGGCCTCCGCATTCGAACAATTCGAGGAGGCATATCGGCAACGAGTGTTCCGCCTCATTGAACTCACTATGCCCATGTTTGATAACTTGCGGCCTGATCCGCGTTGGAAGGATTTGGTGCAACGTATTGGTCTTCCGCTGAATTGATAATGAGATAACTACCTAGTCGTGAAGAATTCCGATTTGAATGCCAGTTGTTGCGATCAGCCCACCGCGCTCTTCGTGCCCGAGTCCAGCTAGTTTTTTGAGATTCCGGTTGGTTTCAGGCGAGATAGCTTTGTCGTTGTTGCACTCATAATCGTGTGGAACATTCAGCTTTTCCGGTGTCTGGACCGTTCCATCGGTTTTGAAGACCAGCTTATATATAAGTCCACCCGAGTTTGAGATGAGATACTTGCCGTCAGGCGACCAGTTGGGTGCCTCCCAGATAGTATCCGCTGTAAAAACCAGCTTCGATGAATGCGTGCGAAGGTCATACACATAAATGCGACTACGCTGCGGTGCCTCCGCGGCACTGGCTGCACAGGAAGAGACAACGAGAGAAAATGCGGACTGCCACGAGTTGGGAGCAGAATCGCGAGGATGACGCAGAAACCTTCATAAATGGAACACACTCCTTTTAGGCTGAAGCAATCAAAGTGTTGCTATTCGGCTTTGCCGGCCGCATTCTTAAGCACCACGTTTGAGAAAACCGCAGTATCGGTCGTAATCGGGAGATGGGAACAAAAACCGATACCGACATAGAACGGCGCCTCGAAATGTAGCGTGATCGGCGGTCCGAACTGATGCAGAGGTTCACCTTTCAGGCTGGCGAAAATCGCGATCTCATCCCCATGCTTCTGAATCCCAATGCGCTTGGCCATCACTCCGTCCAAGGTCCCGCCAAACCGAAACTGCATATCAGTCATCTGCGTTCCCTGTTCCGAGCGCTGCGCCAGATGAATCATGCCCGAACCGTGTTCTCCCAGCATCGCCTCTTTGGAGTCATCGTCCAGGCTCTGTCTAATGATCAGGACTACCTTGCGGTCGTCGTAGCCCTTGGGATTGGGAAAACTGGCGTCAGCGGCGAGGGAAACGTCGCCGGACATCTTTTTCCAGAGGAAGCGAAACTCATCGCGCTGATACCAGATGTTGTATCCGGCCGAGGTAACCGTATACTGCTTCGTCGCTGGATCATAGCTGGCGCTGCCCGGCACGAGCGCGCCGCCCACATCGGCCTGTCCGTCAAAGATGCCGATTGGGGTGGGAAGAACCCTGCTCGCTCGATGAAAATCTGGGGGAGGTGGAATCTGCCCATGTGTTGCCGAACCAGGCAAAGCCCAATCAGGAACGGTCGGGGTTGCCTGTCCATGCAACATCACAGGGGTGGTGAAAACTAAAGTTGCGACCGACAAAAACCGTCGAAGACTTTTGAGCCAGCACATACGCAGTAGTTTTTCATAACCGAGGACTTTAGCGGGTATCAACATGCATGTCTGCCGATTGGAGAACTTCAAAACCTTCAGCGCATGAAGCCGCACCTACTACAACAACATCGATACCACCAAGGATGACGCGCACAACCGGCCGGGTCCTCGGCACCGGCGAAATCAGAATCGAGCTATGATGATGGTCGCCTAAGTTTCAGCGACCAGAGTCTTGAAAAAGTTATCTCCTGAAATGCTGTTGTCATCCAAGCCGAAACGAAGTGCGAAGGATCTGCTGTTTGTTCGAAGTGCCGTGACTTTCTTGAAAGTAGCCAACTCTTTCTTACGAGATCAGAATGCAACGTTACCGGAGCCTTTTTAAATCTGCACGCATAGTTAGTCTCTTGGTTTTCACCACGTCGTTGATCGCACAAACTGTACGCATCGACATAACCAGTCCCGTTAACACCATCAACCCCCGCAATTCCGTCGGTGCCGGAGTCGACCGCATCCCCGTCGACGCCATCGATCACGATCTGACGAAACAGGCGCTCCCGCCCGTCCTCGAGTCCGGTTGGCAGCCCGTCACCTATCGCCAGAACACTGACCTCGCTGTCGAAGCCTGGCATTGGAACCCCAAAGGCACCTGGAGCGATCCTTCCGGTCGCCAGGGTTACTTTACCGGCTCCACTACATCGAGCGGTTTTATCCACCACTCGTTCGGTTACGCATTGCCACATCGCGGCGTCACCCGCAACGATGGCACCGGAAATATCGGCTTCTCGCGCATCACCGACGGCGACGAGAACACATACTGGAAGAGCAATCCTTACCTCAGCAGCCGCTTCACCGGTGAAGACGACTCGCTCCATCCGCAATGGGTCATCCTCGACCTCTCGCGCGAAGAGCTTGTCGACTCGCTCAAGATATCCTGGGCCGACCCGTACGCCACCGACTACGTCCTCCAATACTGGACCGGCCTCGATCCCATCCACTTCCCCACCCGCGGCTCCTGGGTTACGTTCCCTCACGGGGTCGTCACCGCAGCCCATGGCGGCATGGCAACCCACATGCTCTCCGACCTCCCCGTCCGCCTCCGCTTCGTCCGCATCTGGATGACGAAATCCTCGAACACCTGCGACACTCACGGCTCCGCCGATCCAAGAAACTGTGTCGGCTACGCCATCAAAGAGCTCTACCTCGGCACCATGTCCAAAGACGGCGCCTTTCACGATCTCCTTCGCCACACGCCTGACCAGGAGCAGACGGCAACCTTCTCCTCCTCAATCGATCCCTGGCACACCGCCGACAGCCCGGTGAACACCAAAGAAGCTCAAGTCGGCTTCGATCTCTTTTATCAAAGCGGCGTCACCCGCGGTCTTCCGGCCATAATGCCGGTCGCTCTGCTCTACGAAACGCCAGACAATGCCGCAGCCGAAATTCGCTACCTCGAAAATCACAAGTATCCCATCTCCTACATCGAGATAGGCGAAGAAGCCGATGGCCAGTACATGCTGCCTGAGGACTACGGCGCGCTCTACCTTCAGTTCGCCACCGCGCTGCGTCAGGCCGATCCCAACCTCAAGCTTGGCGGCCCGTCATTCCAAGGCGTTAACGACGACATCGAAGTCTGGCCCAACGCCGACGGCCGCACCTCCTGGCTCGGCCGTTTCCTGCTCTACCTGCGCCAGCACAATCGCATGCAGGATCTTCAGTTCTTCTCCTTCGAGCACTATCCCTATGAGCCCTGCCACATTACCTGGGCCAGCCTCTATGATGAAGCGGAACTCATCCATCACATCGTGGACGTATGGCATAATGACGGCCTACCCGCTTCCGTCCCCTTCTTCATCACCGAGTCGAATCTGTCCTCATCCACCAGTGAGACTTACGAAGACATCTTCAGCGGCCTGTGGCTCGCAGATTATATCGGCTCCTTCCTGAGCAACGGCGGCAGCGGCGTCTATTACTTCCACTATCTTCCATTGCAGCTCGAGCGCGGCTGCAACGACTCCGCCGGCACTTTCGGCATGTTCACCGTCCACCCCGACTTCTCTATCAACCAACCGCTCGCGCAGTTCTTCGTCGCGCAGTTGATCAATCACGAGTGGTTACAGCCCGAAGGCGCAAACCAGATCTTCCCAGCCAGCTCTGACATCACCGATGACGCCGGTCACACGCTGGTCACGGCCTATGCCGACCATCGCCCAGATGGTCAATGGTCCATCATGCTCGTCAATAAAGATCAAGACAGCAACCATCGCGTCCGCCTAGAATTCACCGGCGCGCACGCCTACTTTACCGGTACTGTCGAAGAATCTGTCTTCGGGCGCATGCAATATCACTGGTCACCGTCGCAGCGTGACTTCAACGCGCACATGCCGGAGGCACGCAACAACGTACAGGAGCTTTACCAGGAAGGTAAGGCTGATCCCGATGGACCCATCATGCGCAAACAGATCTCCGGTGAGGAGGGGGTCGAGCTCCCCGCCGCTTCGGTTGTCGTGTTGCGCGGCAACTTTTAGAGTAGCGCCAGAACGCAGAGGGCTGTGTTGCCAGTCGGTATTGTCGGCCAGCACCACGGCCACAGGG
>Ga0207021_1073_pt1 | contig 26644 bp, 22 predicted proteins | sample Alteio_BWMinCont_49_FD_153496 | JGI IMG/M metagenome (GOLD analysis project Ga0207021, IMG submission 153496) | Enriched cells from forest soil in Barre Woods Harvard Forest LTER site, Petersham, Massachusetts, United States -... | ecosystem: Environmental > Terrestrial > Soil > Temperate forest >... | reverse complement strand
CTCGAAGCAGCCAAGGCATAAAAGCACGAACCCCACATCGAAAAGCTGACGGATGTAATCAGCACAGCGAAGACCTTGCCCACGGGTGCTGATGGTGTAACAGTCCGTTTCGAACGTGCAACTCGAGATAGCACAAGAGTTGCATTACAAAGGTCGAGCGCACGCGGTATAAAAGATTAAACCCCGTAATAGAACCGCTCGCAGTATGGAAGTACTCGAACCGCCCCAAAAAGGGGTGACATGATTGGTGCGTTTTGCCTCTCGTCGGGATAGTAACGAATAAAAAGGAACCAACTGAAATGTCGATCATGCCTGCTTCAATCGGCAGGGATATGAGAAGGCCTGCCCGCGAGCAAATACCTGCGTGTTTCAGAGCAACGACTGAACGCGCAATCAATGTCAACATGAAACCTACTTTGTCCAATTGGGAGAGCTTCTCGTGTCCAAACTATTTATAACGATTCTATTTCTAGGCGCCTGCCCCCTTCTTCTAGCCCAACAAATGCTCAACAATGACTCCGTCATCAAACTGGCGAAGGCTGGACTGTCGGAGGATTTGATTATCACCACCATCAACGCTTCGCCCGGAGCTTATGACGCGTCTGCGAATGGGCTGATCGCCCTAAAGGGTGCGGGTGTCAGCGACAAGGTGGTCTCGGCAATTATCTTGAAGTCAACGACACCTACTTCGACCGCGCCTACGCAGCCCGGAATCGCGTCGGATGCGGCACCAGCCTCTTCATCGTCTACGGCACAATCTCCAGACTCTATCCCTACTCCCGCAGCCCAACACCTCGTACAAGGGCCAGCCGCACGCTCAACCTCTGCAAATGGGCCAAGGGTGTTCTTACAGTCACAAAGTCATGGCAATCAGTGGAATGCTGTGCGTGATCAATCAATGGAGATGAGCAAAGACTTTGAGAAGGCCTGTCCAGAGTTACGAATATCACTCAATCAGCAGATGGCTGACTACACCGTAGCTTTGAATCATATTGAACACGGCTTTGCGCGTGATAACCAGATACAAATCGCGAACAAAGATGGCGACCTCATCTCTAAAACCAAGGAAGGCGGAAGTATCAACGGAAACGTGAAGAAGGCGTGCGACGTGATTCTTGCGGACTGGGCCAAGACATCGGCGTTTGAGTCAGGGAGTAAGTGATAGGAGTTAGTTGGGTGGAGGTTAGACAGCAAATGAAATTGTTGGCGTTCCCGACAAAGCCTGCCATGTCCTTGACGAACCTGTGTCCTCCGCTTGGGGAATTATGTAGTTACTTCGGGACGTACCAACTCTTTGCATCCTTGACCACGATTTCCGGCGTACCCCGGTACGAAGTGATCTCGCCCGTGGCGCACAGCAAGGGATCGCTCCAACCTTCGCCCGGTTACTTTCCCAGGTAAGAACCGTGAACACCTGATTCGGGTAAGGTTTGTCTAGATTGATGAACGTCGGTGTCCCTCGACTGCTGGTCGATTTATGTTCACTGGCGATTCGACCGCATACGGTCCCTCGTTCCCCTACATGCTTTGCCGCTTCCGAGGCAGGAATCGTTTGAGCGGCAGTCGTGGCGCAGAGAAGCACCAGTCCTGCGGCAGTCATCAACCGCATCGTTTTTCTCCTATCGGTGTGCGACCAAATGCGCAGAATGGCCCTTGCAGACGCCGCAGGTACCGCCGTCCTTTGCACAGTACTTGCAGTACTTGCACGCGTAGCACGGATCGCTTCCAGGAAAGCCATCAGGGATTACGACCCAACATACCGGCGCTACATTCTCGGTTCGCGGAGCGCTAACCACGACTACCAATTGGTTGAACGGGAACACAAGTCCGACGTCGCACACCAGTTGGTACGACACCGGAGAAGCCTATCAGTCGATAGATCCCCTCGGACATGCGACGACGTACGCTTACTCTGGAACATACGCCGGTAGCCTGCCCACAACTGTGACAAACGCGCTTAATCAGAGTACGACGAATACCTACGACTTCAATACTGGGCTAAAGACCTCGGTGACTGATCCCAATGGACAGACGGTAACGTACAGTTACAACGACCCCTTGGGTCGCCCGAGCGACGTACTGTATCCGGATGTATATCCGGGGAGCAGCACGCATGGAGAGACGAAGTATACCTATAACGACTCGGCCACAGCCATGAATTTTGATGTCACCGAAGTGATGTCTCCGTCGCAGTCTTTGGAGGAAGAGGTAGATGTCGATGGGCTCGGTAGAGAATGGTACACGAAGCTCGTAAGCGATCCGGAGGGCCCAACTTATACAGAGAAGAGCTATGACAGACTTGGCAGACTTTATCAGGAGTGGAATCCAGCCCGCTGCGCCCTCCCGGGAAGCACTTCCTGTTCGTCGGAGCCTACGTGGGGCACAACAATTCATCAGTACGATGCCCTAAAGCCGGCCCATCATATTGACGAATCCAGATTGCAGCACCCGGCAATCGACTTAAACCGGAAATACGGTAGACTTTTACGATGAGACAGGTCGTCACTGGCAGCGGATGAGTGACGCACTGGGTCGATTGGCCAGAGTGATGGAGCCCAACTCCAGCAACACTCCCGCGTTGGCTGCTTACAGCCTCCAATCCTGAGACGGGAACAGTGAGCTATAGCTACGATGCAAACGGGAATGTATAGACCAAGACCGATGCGCGCTCTATCAAAATTACGTACGGCTACGATGCATCAAACAGGTTGATAACTAAATCCGCCTCGGACGGCTCAATCAATTATGGCTATTCATACGATTTCGCGACAACCTCGGGCGGATTCTCGAGCTCCAATCTGATAGGACGGCTGGTCGAAGGCTCAAACGGTGTGAATGCGTCCTCGCAATACTCATATGATGCGATGGGCCGCGTGATCACCGAAGCGAATTGCATCCCCAGCAATTGTAGTCAGACGGGAAATGCCTTTCAGGCGCAATACGATCTGGCGGGAAACATCAAGTCGCTGACCTATCCTGACGGGCGTGCCTTGGCGCAGGCTGGGACAGCGCCGGCTACCTCTCTCAGATCGCTAATGGAAGCCTCACGGGATCTTCGTATGTGACGGCCACTCAGCATTGGCCAAACGGAGCGATGGAAGCCATTTATCACGGCAATGGTGTCGTCGACGGCGTGCGACTCAACAATCGATTGCAACCAGCCAGTATGGGCCCCGTTCACCTTGGGACAAGCTTTGGAGCGGGGAGTGGCCCGGGCAGTTATAGTCCTAGTGTGTCGCTCAACAGCAAGACGTATTGCTATGGCCTGGCCGCAACGGCGGCGCAAACGGCCGGCGTGACCTGCCTTCCTTGGGTAGTGCAAACAACGCCAACATCCTTCAAATCCTGGATAAACTGAACAACAACAATTCAGAAGCCTTCAGCTATGACAACCTGAATCGGATCGCTGCCTTCACGAATGGAAATGGCACGATGGAGCAGACCTATACCACCGACCCTTGGGGCAATATGGCAATGAGTGGAACGGCGACCTCAAGCCTAGTATTCACGGGAGCAAGCACCAATCGCGATACGTCGGGCGATTTGACCTATGATGCAAGCGGCAACGCCCTGAGTGTTTACAACGGCATCTCCAGGCCCACGTTTACCTACGATGCGGAAGGGAAGATGTTGACCGCGAACAGTGGTACGGCTACCTACACCTACGATGCCGACGGCAATCGTGTCCGCAAGGATACGGGCGGGACATGGACGGAGTACCTGTACTTTAATGGCCAACCTATTGCGGAAAAGAGCGCGAATGGCACCTGGTCCGACTATATATACGCAGAAGGTCGGCGGATTGCGCGAGCTGACGGCTACGATATCCGTATTCATTTAAGCGGAACCAACTGCTCCAACTGCGGAACCAATCCGAACATGTTTGCCGGTGTGACTTCATTGACGCCAACCAATTACGTCATCCGGAACGGAGACCTGCTGACCTGGCGGCAATATCAGGACGGAGTGACGGTCGGGGGGATATTCTTTGGCTGTTACGATAGCAGCGGAAACTTCGTGAGCGGCACTTCCCTGACCGATACAGACGGTCAGCCAATCGATGCAGACACGACAAAAAACACATGGCATGTGCGCACCGTCGACCTGAGCAGCTTTGCGGGGATGAAGGTCGCTTCGATAGATCCATTTCAATGGACTAGCGCTCCTCCGGGAAGCTGGGATATCTACTTTGGTGACATCGTATTGGTAAGCACCGGCGGCTCGTTCATCCCGATCTACAGCCGAGGGATGTTTACCCTGGGTATCGGCACGAACCCTACGGTGAGCAACTTGGCGGCCGTCACGGAAAAGGTAACAGACAGCAGCCCCTTAACTACGACGACCTACTATCACAGCGACCAGATTGGCTCAACCCAGATGACGACGTCTGGCACGGGCTGGCCTATCTCCTCGAACATTTATTATCCCTATGGGCAGGGACCTGCCCCTGGGCTGAATCACTACCTCTTCACCGGCAAAGAACGAGATACCGAATCCGGAAACGACTACTTCGGGGCTAGGTACTACGCAAGCAGCATGGGCCGATTCCTATCGCCCGATCCCGGCTGGTTCATTTCGGCACACCCTGAAAATCCTCAAAGCTGGAATCAATACTCATATGTGCTGAACAACCCCCTGAGCTTCACTGATCCGACAGGATTGGATTGCGTATATCTAAATGACGCCGGCAATGGGATAGAAGAAGTGGATGCCGACGTGGATACAAGCCAAAGACAATGCTCCAAAACCGGCGGCTCTTATGTTCCTGGCCAACTCACTGGCTACGCCACCGATAGCAGTGATCCCGACAACACCATCACAAAGCTGCAATATTCCCCATATACCAGCAACGCCGATTTCACTGGTCCTCAACCGAGCGTGGCGGGCTCATACATGAATGTGAACCCGTCTACGATACCGCTAACGCCGAGTCAACTGACAAAACTCATCGCAGAAAACAACAACTCTCAACTGCCGGATAGTGCTATTGCGTGCGTCATTGGTATCAAAAGCGGTGGGGATTCTCAAGCTGTGGCAGGTCAAGGTGGCAAAGGCAATCCCTACAAGGGCTTGCCAATTCCCGGCAATTCCGCGAAGGGATTGATGCAGGTGATGAACGGAGCTACTCAAGACATGGTCCAGAACAAATATTTCACAGGGATGGGTGCTCAATAGATACAGCAGTCCCTCTTCGATCCAGCAACGAACATTCAGGCCGGAACTGACTACATTCAAATGTTGATTGATCGGTATGGTGAGAATAGTTGGATGAGCCATTACGGTCCTAACGAGTCGAACTGCGCCAAGTGAGATTGGATGGATATGAAAACACTTCTCGCGTTGCTACTTGTGATGTCTTCTGTCGCTTTCGCAGCGGAAATCCCTGGTACAGTTTATGGCCCTTTTCGGAGCAATATTGGGGAAATAGAAATTCAAGTTAAACATCAACCTGAAGGGCCGAATGTGGTCCTTGAGGTGTTGCTGAAACAAACGGGCAACGAGGGGAAGTCATGGACGGTAATTCACCAAATGCAGGTGAACAGGGTGGAATATATCGCTTCACTCATGCCGGACGAATCAAGCTTCGTTGTTGTTTGGGATGATGGATCAGCCTTTGAGACAGTCATCTTTCAACTGAAGGCGCCTGGCTCTGTAGTTGTCCAACTCGACGCAGTGGGTAAAGATTTTCCAGAAATAATTCGCGCTGGTGTGGAAGATACAAGATTTGTGATTATTCGAAATGCCAGCGCACAGGGAGATGTGCTCGACATTGCGGACATCTATGCGATGCAAGATGGTACCTACAAGCGAGAAGAAAGAATTTCCTACGAGCAAAAACTTACAGCCCTCGCTAGATTAAGCCGAAAGATTGATCAGGCTGCCGCCGAGAGGCGAAAGGGTATCGCCGTCGAATCCCGTCATTTCCATGGCTTCCTTGCTATTTTCTGAAGATATGCTGTCGGATGTTTTGTGGAAGGCAGGCATCAGGTACGGAGCACGGGACTGAGTCTCATGTCTTCGCTGTTGAACTCGCCCAGCTCGGTGTTGCGGAAGAAGACCCGGTGAACGTCTTCATCCATCTGTTCGAGCCCGATGTCCTCGTTGCGGAGAACTTCCCTGACGAAAACTCGGCCCTTGTGCCAACTGATGCCTCCGCTATTGTTCACCCGCCTGGTCAGGAATGACTTGGGGTATTGAAAGCTCGCCACGCTGCCGGGCAGCATGCGAGCGCTGGGGACATAAACACTACGGATCAGCTCATCCGAGCTTGCAGGAAGATCCGGCCGGACGCCCAGGCGGAAGAAATAGCCTACTTTGTTCGAGAAAACCTGGAACTCACGCGCAACAATCGAAACATCACCAATCCAATCGGACTGATTCTGGCTACTGTACAGCAATCATTCAGCGGATATTCTTTCGACACCTTCCGCCAGCGCCGTCAAGAAAGTAAGAGACTCGCGGAACCGTTGACTCAGGCATTTTTACATCATCAGCGACCTGGATGAACGATGCCGGAGCTCTCAGCTCTCGGTGAGACATAGAAAGTATTAGCGTTCGATCAAATGCGGCATTAGTCTGCGGGTTTGGGTCTGACGCCAAGACCCGTTTTAACACGAGATGAGGGGGCTGAAAAATGAACCGAGTCGTTCGTTTGGTTGCTGTCTTGTACTTATGTGGACTGGTGGCAGCCATTCCGGCGAAAGCCCAGACGGCTTCGACTGGTAAGCTCAGCGGAACGGTTACAGATCCGTCGGGCGCGGTCATCCCCGGTGCGACGATTGTTGTAAAAGACCAAGGCACCAATCTGTCGCGCACTGTCACAACCGATGCTCAAGGCCTCTACAATATTCCGTTATTGCCGCCGGGGAACTGGTCGGTCGAGGTGTCGGCCGCGGGATTCAGTAAGGTTGTAGCCCATGTGACGATCGATGTATCCCAGAGTTCCACCCTGCCGATTCAAATGACAGTGGGGCAGACGCAACAGGTTGTCACCGTGAGCGGAGGTCCCGAGTTACTGCAGACAGATAGTGCAGTCACGGGTCAGGTGGTGGAACAGGACGAAGTTCAGAGTTTTCCTCTCGTCGCACGCAACTTTACCCAAATCCTAGGGCTGTCTGCTGGCGTAAGTATGGCGGTAACTAATGCCACCGACGTCGGCCGTGGGTCCCAGTCTTCGGAGTCACCATACGATGGCGGCGGGAAGAACGTGCATGGCAGTCGGCCAGATGATAACAACTTCCAGATCAACGGCATCGAAGTGAACGATCAAATAGCAAATGGAGAAATTGCCGGCACAGGTATTGACCTTAGCGGCGGCCTGCCGATTCCAAATCCGGACACAATTCAGGAATTCAAGGAACAAACTGCACAATTCGATGCTTCCTACGGACGAAACGCTGGCGGCCAAATCGACATCATCACGAGGGGAGGCTCGAACCAGGTGCACGGTTCGGTTTGGGAATTCTTCCGCAATGAAGCCTTGAATGCGAATGACTATTTTCGCAACCTCGCCCAGGAACCTCGTGGACTGCTCCGCCAGAATCAATATGGCGGTGTAATCGGTGGTCCGATCGTGCGTGACCATCTCTATTATTTTGGCTCGTACCAAGGAACAGAACAACTTAACGGGGTGGCTGCGGCGTGTTCGGCGTCGGTGTTCTCACCCCTTCTTACGGATGACCGGTCCCCCGCTGCACTGGGCGCTCTTTTCGGAGGTGAGTCCGGCGCTTTGGGTGGCGTTCAGGTTGCCGGGAACGGTTCCAACATCAGCCCACTCGCTCTTGAGCTTATGCAGTATAAGCTGCTAGACGGGCAATATCTTTTCCCGACGCCGCAAACGTCCTTAAACGGCCAAGGCTTTTCGTCTTTCAGCACTCCCTGCCCATATTCAGAAAACCAGGCGATGGCAAACCTGGACTACACGCCTTCGAACAAAAGCGTCTTTAGTGCGCGTTTATTCTGGCTCGGTAGCAGCGAAACGGTGACATTTGACGACACCAACATTCCGGGCTTTCCGGTAAAGGCCTTTAACTCATTCTGGGTAAGTTCGTTTGCCCACACATACACAATTAATTCTCGGATGGTGAATCAGGCGACTTTCGGAGTAAATAGCACCGCCGTGCAAGAGTTGGTGCAGCCACCTCTCAGCTGGACGAGTTTGGACGTGCCAGTGCCAGTCCAAGGTAACACTCTCTTCGCCACCGAGATCATCGGGTCGTACAATGCTTCAAACCAAGTTCAGCAATCCTCTGGGCAAGAGAATTTTAACTTTGTGGACTTGCTCTCTTACACAAGGGGCCAGCATTCATTGCGGTTTGGAGGCGGACTCTCGCGCGTGCACCTCAATCCAGGTGTGAACGAGGTTGCACCTTGGCCCGAGTTCTTAAGTTTTCCGGACTTTCTTTTGGGCTTGCCTGCCTGTCCAGCGGGGACCTACCCGGCCACCTGCAATGTGACCACACCCGGTGCCTCAAATGGAACCCCGTTCAGCAACGAATATGGTGCAATCGTTTTCTCCTCGCAGGGTGGCCGCCAGTTTCGTCAGTGGAACTACAATGCATTTGCTCAGGATGACTGGAAAGCGTTTCGTAACGTGACGTTCAATTTCGGTTTACGGTACGAGAAGTTCGGAACCTATTCCGATGAATTGGGTCGTGAGTCAGGGTTTAACCCGCAACTTGCAAATCCTACTCCGCCCGCGAGCGGGACGTTCGCCGGGTTTTATGTAAATAATAACTACCCGGCGTCGGCTGTGCCTCTACCGGCCGGCGTCCTTCGTCTCTCGAATGATGGTCCGTACAATGGTAATAACGAAAATACCTTTGCTCCACGAGTCGGGTTTGCGTGGCAAGTGAAGCCGCAGTTCGTGGTGCGAGGGGGATACGCACTTTATTACAGTACGCAGACAGCCTTCGTCATTTGGGGAACCAAAAATTCCCAACCATTTGGGAACACTACCATCCTTTTTGGAGCGGCGAATGCTGCACAAAGCTGGACAAATCCCTTTCCAACGGTGGCTCCTCCCAGCTCGCTTCCGATTTGGACGCCCTATAGCCCCACTACCGCCTTGTCCGAGGAAACCGCGGGCTTTGATTTTCAGCCTGCTTTGACTCAGTTATATGTACTTAATACCCAAACCGGGATAGGTAAAAACTTCGTACTCGAGGTCGGATACACGGGAGCCCGGGCGACGCACCTCTTCCAAGCGACTAATGCTGACCCCGCTCTGTTTGCAACACCTGCCGATCCGATTCGCGGCGCGACTACAAACACCCTTGCAAACGTTTCTCAGCGACTAGTGATTCAGGGGTTTACCCCAGGTGGGATCACTGTGGAGGGTACTGAGGGGGCAAGTTGGTACAACGCTTTGGACGTCACTCTCTCCAAGCGCCTCAGCAAAGGGTTACAATTTCAGGCGGCATATACATTTTCAAAAATTTTGGATACGGCCGCTGTGGCAACGGGAACGAATGGTGCCAATCCTGGCAATCCGCTTACGCCTTTTCGGTACTACGGCCTAGCGGACTACGACCGTCCGCACCGGTTGGCAGTCAGCTACGTTTACGAGTTCCCTCAGATTACCCAAAAATCTCAAATCGAAAATATTTTCATCAACGGCTGGCAGGTCTCGGGAGTCACCATCGTTCAGTCCGGCACCCCGCTTACGCCTCAGGTAACTAGCGCAAGCAACTATGCCGGAACTACCGGCGATGTTGCTGAGGTCGCATCCGGTTGTAACCTAGTGACCCCCGGTTCGATTCGAAACAAGCTGACAAACTACTTTAACAAGTCTTGCATTTTACCGTTCCCGGTGGTCGATCCCTCAGGGACTACGGGTTATGGCAACGGGCCAATCGCCCCCGTTTTTGGACCTGGCCAATTCAATTTTGATATCAGCCTCCAAAAGACCACTGGGGTTCCGTTTCTAGGAGAGGCTGCTAAGATCCAATTCCGCGCAGACTTCTTCAACGCTTTCAATCATCCCCAATTCAGCAATCCAGGGACGACAGCGAACTCACCCACGTCTTTCGGGTCCTTCGGTCAGATCACTTCTACGTCGGTGAATCCCCGGGTGATCCAGTTTGCATTGAAGTATGTCTTTTGACGAGGTTTGAACATGGGGATTCTTTCAAGCATCGGGACGCTTCACTCGGCGATCGGGGAAGTCCCCTTGCAAATGCAGCCGCAGTGGGGTTTGGTTGCGGCTTGGCTTATCAATATTAATCTTGAGGCATCGGTGGAGGTGAGACCCGTGATCATAACTTACAGAATCGTATTTGCCATGACAGTCGTCGCAGCTTTAAGCCTTGCTTCAAGCTTTGAGCTGGCCGCTCGTGCCGCCGATTCCGAGCCGGAACAGATTTCCGGTAATTTCGCGGACGGCACTTACTGGCAAGTCAGCAAGCCGCCGAACTGGAATGGAATACTGATCCTCGACCTTGACGGCGGTGGGATGACCGCGGCGCCTCGTCCCGGGGCCACGCTTCCTGTGCATGTGAATCCTGCGGCAATCCGGGACGCTTTCCGCAAGTGGATGATCGCGCAGGGTTATGCCTACGGCGGTACGACGCGAGGACCGGCCGGCTACCGGTTCGACACGGTTGCCGAACACCTGGCAGAAGTGCACCGGCAGTTTGCGGAGAAATGGCCAAAAATAAAATACACGCTGTATACGGGAGTTTCTCGCGGCGGATTTGCCGGTCGCGTAGCCATCGAAATGAAACCGGACATTTTTCAGGGCGCGCTGCTCACCAGCGGGGGTGCGGGCGAAGTGGCCATGATGCACGATCGTTTGAACGCGACCTTCGCGCTAAAGACGCTGGTGGATCCGGCTTCTTCGGCGAAGCTCGTGAACATCACGGATCCGGACGCGGAACAGGCCGCCCTCAAAGCGCTTGTCCAGAAGGCTAATCTCACACCACAGGGGCGCGCGCGCTTAGCGCTGGCCTCCGCATATGTACAATATGCGCTCTGGAGCTGGTACGCGAAACCGAAACCGGCGCCGAACGATTATGACGCGCAGGTCGATCAAATGGCAGTGACTATTTTCAGCGACTACGCAGCCGTGCGCCGGGGCGTTGAGCAGGCAGCCGGGGGAAACGTGTCGTGGAACACCGGGGTCGACTATGCTGATCTGCTGAAGCGCTCGGGGCGTCAGCAAATGGTCGAAGCGCTTTATGCAAAAGCTGGTCTGGACCTGAAGGCCGATCTCGCGACGCTGGCGCACGCCCCCCGGATTTCCGCCGATCCGGCTGTTATCGCCAAGGTCGAAAAGTTCACGAGTTACACGGGGAAGATTAAAGGGCCGGTCGTTGACGTCGACCTTGACGATCCCGTAGACCCTGCTCCGTATGATCTCGCCTATCTCGATACGCTCAAGCACGCCGGTACCGAGGCCAATTTCAAGCTGATCTGGGCCGATGCTGTCGGGCACGTCGGGTATTCGCAGCTTGATCGCGCCATTGGGTTGACGCTGTTGGTGCGGCGCCTCGACACCGGCAAATGGGGTGATACGTCTCTGCCCGCGCTGCGCGCCTTGGGTGAACACCTCGTAAAAGGCGACCCCGATCTCGGCAACTGCGATCTTTTCGATCCTGGCGCGATTACGCCGCCGCTGTTTAGATGGGATGTACGAGACTGGGATAGTTACAAAGGCCAGTAGTCGATCGGAAATTCGTTATCGAATAACCCTTTTGGCTTCCATTGCCTTAGCCGCTTTGATTTACGGTCTAGGTAAGACTTACTAAGTATTAGCCTTCTGCTGAATCGCGCTTTATATTGATGGGCGTTGCAGCTTTCGCCCACCAGGATGGCGTGTTGGGCCATTGCGGATAAAGCTGTTCTGCGCAGCAGCCGGTGGTTGCGTAGATTAGGCACAGATGAGAAGACAAAAAAAGGTGAGAGGGCATTGCAGGCAGCCGGTGGTTCATACTGTCCAACAATGGTATAGGAGAGACGTGCGAGAGCTTCGCGGTGGTCAGGGCCCTGAGCAGTCGAGCATAGGGGTGATCGAGGCAGTCGCGGTCAACCATTGGTACGAGAGTTCGGGAGAAATATTCAAGGCTCTGCAGGATCTCAATTTTGCGGTGGGACGAAACGAGTTCGTTTGCTTACTGGGGCCAAGCGGCTGCGGGAAGAGTACCTTCCTGAAAATCGTCGCTGGACTGATAACACCTAGTCGTGGCGAAGTTCGGCTGCACGGGCATCGAATCACGGGACCTGGGCTCAACCGCGGGATTGTGTTCCAGGAGCCGGCGCTGTTTCCATGGCTCACGGTGGTGGCGAACGTAGAATTCGGACTAGTGATGGGAGGATGGAAGAAAGCTGCCGCTCGCGAACGCGCTCAGCACGTCCTGGAGATCGTTGGTCTTGGAAAATGCTCATCATGGTATCCCTATCAACTTTCCGGAGGTATGAAAAACCGCGCAGCTGTTGCCCGGGCCTGGGCTCTGAAAGATGCCGACCTCCTTCTAATGGATGAGCCATTTTCGGGAGCCGACGCGATCACGCGAGTCACGCTTCAGGACCACCTGATGAAGACATGGCAGGCTGAGCCGCGAACTGTTTTGTTCGTTACTCATGATGTTGAAGAGGCCGTATACCTCGCCGACAGAATCGTAGTGTTCACGCCATCGCCGGGGCGACTCGGAGATGACCTGGAAGTTAGCCTCCCTCGTCCACGCAACCGCGATGACCCTGAAATGAGTGCGCTGAAAAGTAAGATCACGTCTTTTATGCACAAGTTGGCACTAGGGCAAAAGAGCGCAGAGGGTGACTCAGGTCAACACTGATCACAAACAAATGGCATACCAGGCAATGACGAGCTGCGAGGAATAGTTATGGAACTCACACGCCGAGCGGCGATAGCGATCCTGGGACAAGGCATTCTCGCCGTCAGCACGGACTGGGGTCTCACGACGGCACGTGCCAGCGGAAACACGGTTGCGCTCGGTATGCTAAGTCCGAACCTGGTCTCATCTATCCACTACATCGCCAAGAAGACAGGCGCGTACGAGAGACATGGGCTGACGATCATCGAACGACCGATTCCTTCCGGTGAGTCATCGGCAGGAATTGAGGAGCTTCTGCGCGGGCACCTCAACATTTTTATTGGGGCTGGCGCCGAGGTTGCACGTATGAATTCCAATTACGCAGCTGGAAACAACACGCCTCCGATCATTGTGATCCAAGGAGGGACACCAGGCGCAACCAGTCTAGTGCTGCGGCACGAGTGGGAAGGCAAGTCGTTTGACGATCTTAAGGGACGGCCGCTCAAGATAGCCGTTTCGTCCCCCTCCTCCATTCACCTCTCATTGTTTCGTGGATATCTCCGGGAACGATATGGGACTTCGGCCAATCTCGGCTGGCAATTCCTCAACATGGAAGGTGGAGATATGGCACCCATGCTTACGGCGAAACAAATGGACGGGTTTCTCCATTCTGAGCCTGCAACCAGTTCGGCGATCAGCAGTGGCGCGGGCTTCCTGTTCATGAACGCCGGGCGCGGAGACATGGGTGCTAAGGCGAAAATGGTTCCGATAACTTTCACGAGCGCCAATCGCTCTTGGCTTACAAGTAACAAAGATACCGCGGACCGTTTCCTGGCCGCGTTAAGCGACGCAAATATGGCATTCACAAAGATGCCTAAGCCACAGATGGTGAACATCCTGGCCGAATGGGCGAGACTGCCAAACGCAATCGTTTCACTCGCCTACGACCGGATCGACCCGCGAATGGCCATGACTGTTGAGGGGGCACAAGCCTGGTGGGACCTGATTGGCCGAGTCATTCGCGAACGCGGGGAGATTAGCGCCAAGCTCCAGTTCAAAGACGTTTTCGCTACGGATTACCTTCTCGGCGATAAGTCTTCCTCTTCAAAGGGAGCCGCATGAAGCTAGTCAAAACATCGCCGGCAACCAGGGATGCCGCACCACCCCGTTGGGCGGATACGGTGGACTTTGCTCAGTATGCGCGGGTAAAAAAGCGGCGCCGAGCAACTAAGGGGGTGGTACTTGGACTCCTTGGCGTTATCGCAATGCTCGCGGTATGGGAACTAGCTTCCAGAGTCTACGATCTCGAAGTCCTTCTGCCAACGCCGTTCACCGTCATAGGAAATGTCATTAAAACGCTTTCACTGAGACAAGACCCGTGGCTTTATGGGCCGAACATTTATCGGCACCTCTGGGCAAGTCTGCTTCGAACCATCACTGGGTTCGGCCTTGCGGCCGCAATCGCAATCCCGCTGGGACTGCTTCTCGGACGGATAGCAGCCCTGCGAGAGTTCTTTGGTCCAGTGATCAACATTCTCTATCCAATCCCCGGGATCGCCTGGGTTCCCTTGGCGATTCTGTGGTTTGGCTTAGGAGATAAAGCCGTTGTCTTCTCGGTGTTCATGGCGGCCGTGTTTCCCTTGTATTTCAACGTCGTCGCGGGTGTCCGCCTCATTAGCCCTTCGCTTGTCGATGCGGGGCGATGCTATGGCGCTCGCGGCCCCATGATGTTCCTGAAGGTTATTCTGCCGGCCGCGACCCCCCACGTCATCGTTGGATTGCGCATCGCTCTTGGTAACGCATGGCGGATGATCGTGGCCGCAGAGATGTTCGCTTCCTCAACTGGCATCGGATTCGTTCTCATTCAATCGCGTTACCTGTTCCGAGCGGTTGATTTGATGACTGCAATGATCCTAGTGAGTGTCGTCGGCTACGGGACGGAAAAGGTCATCGTGGGTACGATCGAACGTTGGACCATTGAGCGATGGGAGGTTAAGTCGGCCTGATGCCTGTCCCGAATGAGCCACGAGTTGAGCGAACTGATGTCCTCGTCATCGGCACCGGAGGTGCGGGCTTACGAGCTGCGATCGAGGCTCATGACCGCGGAGCTCAGGTCACGTTGGTTGCCAAGGGGCTGGCGCGAGCCACTCACACACGTATGTCGGGCGGGCGGTACAACGTTGTTAGCGGCATCGTTGCTGATGATCACACTGACATTTTTTTCCAGGATACAGTCGCGGCCGGCGCTCGCATTAACAATCAACTACTGGTGCGCATTTTGGTCGATGAAGCTCTGGAGCGTGCTTACGATCTAGAGGCCTATGGCCTGGCCTGGGAGCGTAAAACGGCAACTGACTACCTCGTTGTGGCATCAGGCGGCGGAACGCGTTTACGCACCATAGGGTCATTCGACGAAGGTATCGGAGTCAGTGAAGTAATGCTGCACCAGGTTTTTAGGCGTCAAGTGCGATTAAGAGAACATCACATGCTCGTCGATCTGATCGGCGATGACCAGAATCGCATCGTGGGTGCGCTGGTGCTTGATCTCGCTCACGGGCAATGGATCATCTACGATTGCGGGGCGGTAGTTATTGCAACCGGTGGCGCATCGCAACTCTATGCGACGAATTCCGGTCCGGTATTTAATACCGGAGACGGCATCGCCGTTGCCTATCGCGCGGGTGCGGAGCTCGTCGATATCGAGTTCATGCAATTTATTCCGATCGCCTTTGCTTATCCACCAACCGCGAAAGGCTACACCCTTACTGAACCACAACATTACGGCATGCGTCATTATGAAGTGCACGGAGAACCGGGCAAGCTTTTCAATAGCCTCGGCGAGCGCTTTATTCTCAAGCACGACTCGGTCCAGCGCGAGGGCGGTACGCGGGATATCCTGGCACGCGCAATCATGCTCGAGATTCTTGAAGGGCGCGGGTCTGCTGAGGGCGGAGTTTGGCTAGAACCGGATCCGAAAGTGTTCGAGTCTTTCCTTCGCGAGCGTCCTATCTACGTTAAGCGGATTCTCGAGAACTACGGGGAGCAAGAAGCGCGCTTTCTTTCTCGCTTCCAGGTCATGCCGAGCGCACTGTATACGACTGGTGGCATTCGTATCGATAGTACAGGCCATACGACGTTACCAGGTCTATTCGCGGCGGGAGAAGCTGCAGGCGGCGTGCATGGAGCGAACAGACTTGGGGGAAGCTCGATGCCAGATATACAGGTGTTCGGAAGGCGTGCTGGCATGGCCGCAGCTCAGGAGGCTTTAGACTGCGTTGACCGCCCTGCCCCTGACATCCGGCTTGGTCTCGAGCGGGCCGCAAAGTTAGATAGCGCATTGCATCGTTCGGAAGGGCTTCGTCCGCCGGCGCTCAAGCGCAAAATTCAAGACTTAATGTGGCAGAACGTCGGGTTAGTCCGAAACGGTCAAGGATTGGCAGACGCATTACGGACGTTCGCCGAGTTCCGAGAGCAGATACTTCCTCATCTGTCTATCTCGAGTCAGACACGAGTTATGAATCGCGAATGGATGGAAGCAATCGAGCTGGAGAACTTACTTGCTCTGGGGGAATGCATGGCCTCGGCGGCCCTCACCCGGACCGAAACTCGGGGTTCTCATTATCGCCAGGACTTTCCCGAGGGCAACGACGGCGACTGGGTGGCGAACCTCTATGTTTGTCGCGATGACGGCCGCCCAAAGGTCAAGAAACGTCCGGTTGTTAGTCTTACGCAGTCTCATCAGTCGCACGAGAGTTTGAAAGGAGCGCGTAATGGATGAGTTCCAGGCCCGCGCGACGATTTTTCGATTCGACCCAACCTCGGGGCAGCCATCACGGTATGAACAGTTTGAGTTGCCCGTGACCAAAAACATGCGGGTACTGGATGTCTTGCGCAGCATTTACGAGACACAAGCAGGAGATCTTGCCTTTCAATATGCATGTCGAGTCGGGCGATGCGGAACCTGCGCTGTCATCGTTAACGGCCGCCCGGTGCTTGCGTGCCAAGAACGGGTAAAGCCGAAAATGAAGATCGAGCCGCTATCTCCTTTTCCGGTGCTGCGGGATTTGATTATTGATTACAGCGAAGCCGAAAAGCGCTACTCGGACCTGAACCTTGCACCCATTGCGGCGGGAGGATCGACCGCGCCGGCACAGGACGCCAGGGGTCGCGCTACCTTTGCGCCGGACCATGCCCGCGAGGTGGGACTCATGGGTTCCTGTCTGGCTTGTATGGTCTGCGTGTCCGCCTGCCCGGCTGTAAAGGAACGGGCATTTGATGGGCCGGCCTACATGCTGCAGCTGCGGCGATTGTCGGAGCATCCTGCCGACCACGGTGCGCGGTTGGAGCAAGCATTAGATGGCGGTTTGCTCGAGTGCTTTAGCTGTGGCGCTTGCGCTGAGGTATGCCCTGCCGATCTGTCGCCGGCGGACGCAATTCGTGATTTTCGACGCGAAATGTTGCTGGGGCAAAAGCGTCATAAACACTCGAATGGCGAGGATAGCTGATGAGAGAAGGAAAGCTTTCACTTCCGCGAGTTACGACTCGTCAAGCCGAGACGCCGTTATATGAGGCTCTGGCTTGCCGTGCGAATCGTTTGTCTGGGATCTTAATTTTCGCCTACCTGGCTTTTCACTTAATAGGTCAAGCGGTTTTATATGTGCCACAACTTGGCGGACGGCTCCCCCAACTTCTTTTCCTCAGCGAATTTCAGTATCTGCCGTGGGTACGGGCCATTCTCTTCGCCTCGATCATGTTCCATTGTTTCTACGGTCTTAATCTGATGGCGCTCGACCTAGGAGTACGACTGAAGAGTCGCATACCCATCCTGACGATCTCAGTCATGGCCATCCTGAGTGCGATTTGGGAGTTATTTCGCTATGGTCACAACTAGCCGCGTTGTCTACGGACGTGCGGCATTAGTCACTCCTGTTTGGGTGTGGTTACTGCAGCGTATTTCAGCGCTGCTCCTTGGACCACTTGTCTTGATCCATGTGAGCCTGCCCGGAGCAACGCACAATCCCTGGGTTGGAAGCTTGCTGCTTTTGACCGTGTTGTCCCATGGATATGTCGGGCTCTGGCGGCTGATAGGTCGACGCCTGGGCTTGGCATCTTCTGTATTGCAGGCCGTGATGGCCCTGCTGATTCTTTGCATGGGGGGCCTCGGGGTTCTGATTCTCAAGACCTTTCTGTAGAAAAGCAAAGGGGCGGAATTCATATGCACGCACTCGCAAAAATACTTTGTAGGCACTCCGGTCGCGACCAGGTGGAACCTGGCGAGATCGTCCAGGCAAGCCCCGATTATGTAATGATGCACGATCGCGGAATAGCACGTGCCACCGAACGTTTCTTCGAGATGGGGGCCAAGCGTGTGTGGGACCCCTCGCGGGTTGTCGTTGTCTTCGATCACTTCTATCCGCCTCCGCGAGAACAGGATGCTGAGGCACAGCGGCGTTCCCGAGCATTTATGGATGATCAGGAAATCACTAACTTTTATCCTGGTCAGGGTATTGCGCACCTCGTGTTACCGGAACAAGGATACGCGTTTCCTGGTGCCTTAGTGGTCGGGACTGATTCGCACACCATCACTTGCGGAGGCGTAGGATGCATGGCGATGGGATTGGGGCACTCCGACATTGGTTCAATTTTAGCGTTGGGATCGATCTGGCTTCGCGTGCCCGATGTCGTACGCTTTGATATTCATGGTGAACTCGGTCCGGCTGTCTATGCCAAGGATCTCATCTTAAAAATTCTGCGTGATTATGGCGAAGACGCTTGCGTATATCAAGGTGTCGAGTTTGCCGGACCCACTATTCGCAATATGGCGATGGACGGCCGCTTCACACTTGCCAACATGGCCGTAGAAATCGGAGCCAAATCAGGGTACGTGCAACCCGACGAGATCACTTGGACGTGGATGGAGGGGCGTCGGCCCAGGAATCAGTGTAACCCGCAAACAACCGACAGCGAGGCCGACTACTCGTCCGTCATCGATTTGGACGTCGGCTCACTGGAACCACTCGTTGCCGGGCCCGACGGACTGGATAACATTGATTCGGCGGGGCATTTCGCAGGTGTTCGAATCGATGAAGCAGTTCTAGGGACTTGTACCGGGGGACGGTTGGAAGACTTCCGGGCGGCAGCGTCGGTTCTGAAAGGGCGAAAGATTTCGAGAAGCGTCCGGATGGTTGTTAATCCGGGATCGCTCGACGTCTATCGCCAAGCCGCCCATGAAGGGCTGATCGATGTTCTTGTCGACGCCGGTGCGATCATTGGCACGCCAGGTTGCGGACCCTGCGGCGGGTGCCAACTGGGAATGCTGGCGAGCGGCGAGGTTGCGATTTCATCGAGCAGCCGCAACTTCAAAGGGAGGATGGGCAGTCCAACCAGCCAGTTGTATATTGCTTCGCCAGCGACAGTCGCCGCCTCCGCTATTGAGGGCTCGATTGCGGATCCGCGCAAGGTTGCGGGGAGGGTAGCGTCATGAGCCTGCGCGGAAAGGTTTGGCGCTTCGGAGCGCACATCAACACGGACCTGATCTTCCCGAACAAGTATTTCAAACCGCATTATGTAACAGGGGAGATGGCAAGCCACGTCATGAGCGGAGCTGATCCCGATTTCCCTGGCAAGGTTCGAAAAGGTGACATTATCGTTGGAGGCCGTAATTTTGGCTGCGGTTCCAGCCGTGAAGAGGCTGCCGCGTCCATGCGTGAAGCCGGCATAGGCGCTGTGGTTGCGCCGAGTTTCGGACGGATCTTCATGCGAAACTGCATTAACGTAGGCGTTCCGGCAGTCGTGTGTGCCGGTATCGATGAGCATGTCAAAGAAGGAGATGAGCTCGAGATCGACTTCGAGTCCGAACGTTTACGAAATGTGACCACCGCGTACGAGGCCCGCATCCCCACAATTGCGCCACAGCTTCTTGATCTGTTGCGCGCAGGGGGACTGGTTGAATACACGCGGCGCGCATTGGCGGCAAAGGCAGCACATTCTGAGGCAGAAGCCGCGGATCGTGGTCGGATTTCGGAATGAACCAAACCATAACGCGGAAGGAAATATTGATCATGTACGGTTACGTTAACTACAACATTGAAAGGCCTCCAGCCGAGCTCGTTCAGCGCTTTCACAACATATGGGCATCCACGCTATGCGATGTAATGGGACGCCACGGAGGTATGGGGCATGAGATTCGCCCGATTCTCGAAGGTACGCGCCTGGTGGGGACGGCGCTGACAGTTCTCAGTTTTCCTGGTGACAATATAACGACACATAAGGCGCTGCAACTCGCACAGCCGGGGGATGTGCTGGTTATCGATGATGGCGGAGGACATAACACGGCGGCATTCGGCCACAACATGTCGCTTCGGGCCAAAAGCGCCGGGGCCGTAGGGGTAGTCACGAATGGGGCCATCCGTGACCTCCAGCTGATCAGAAAAGATCAATTCCCTATCTTTTGCAGCGGGGTCTGCCCGCGATCTCCTCAGAAGAACACTCCGGGATCGGTCAATGTCCCTATTCAGGTGGGGGGGGTCGTGGTGAGTCCCGGGGACGTAGTGGTGGGGGACGATGACGGCGTTGCCATTGTCCCGGCTGCCGATGCGACGGGGATAATTCGCGAAGCGGAAAAACGGATGGAGATGGAGCATCAGCAAGCCGAGGATATTCGGGCGGGTAAGGTGCCGCTCGAGATTCTTTATGGTGCTTCGTGGGTTGACGATATCCTTCGTGGAAAGATCCGTGAAATCGGTAAGGCGAGCGATGGTGGGAGGTAGTCGCATCCAGTCGACCTGCGGGGCCGAGGGTTTTGTGCGTGCGATCATAACCGGCTCCGACTGGGATGTAAGCTGGTGTTGCGTCCTAGCCGCGGCTTACGGTAGCCTTTCTTGGGTACAAGGTCGGGGTCATGGAGCTGAGACACTTACGCTACTTTGTCGCGGTAGCTCGGGAACTTAACTTTACAAGAGCTTCTGAAGTAGTTCATACCGCCCAACCTTCCCTTAGCCATCAAATCAAACAGCTTGAGGACTGTGTAGGGGCGGTCCTCTTTTACAGAAATAAGCATGAGGTTCGACTGACCCGTCCTGGAGCTATTCTGTACCGACATGCCGAGGAGATCCTCCGGCAGGTTGACGAAGCCAAGACTGTTACACAAAAGGCCGCCGAGGAAGAAGAGCAAAGGGTAACAGTCGGATTCAATCCGGCAGCGGAAATCAAAGTCCTCCCGCGACTCTTGGAGGCAGCATCTCGAGAACCGTCGCTGAAATTCGTAAGCGAAAGCCACCAAACAACCGAGCAGATTACGCTCCTGCGGAACGGCCGGCTGGGCGCTGCGTTCGTGCGTGCCCCCGATTCGATGCCTTCGGATATTGTATTCGAAATGGTTTTATCCGAGAACATGATAGTCGTCTTGCCCGCGAATCATGAACTGGCGAGACGCAGAGCAATCAGCATCGATGCGCTGAAGTCCGTGCCTTATGTGACTACCACCGGCCCTGCCATTCGTCGCACCATCGAAGATTATTTTTCGGCGACGGGCATAAGGTTTAATCTCGTTCGATCGACCAAAAATCTTCGTGCCGACTTAGACCTGGTCAGCGCCGGGGTTGGATTTAGTTTCGTCCCGGATTACGTCCTAGCTATTCTTCCGGCCAACGTTATTGCGCGACCGCTACGGCAGGATACTCCGAGGCTTGGTCTGATGCTCGCCTACAGGAAAGACAATCGCTTCCCGGCGCTTCAAGTGCTTCGACGCGTTGTGCACGATTGTTTTCCTCTGATGGGGCACGCTTAGTTCGTGCTAGGCCTCCGGATCCCGTCTACGAAGCAATACTCTCTGACGCTCCACTTTTGATTTCATCTACGACCCGGTTAACATTCGGCACTTCTTTCGCCAGTTTGATGGCTTCTGCTCGCGGATAAGCAGTATGGACACACGACCGGAAAGTCAGCCGCGACGTTGCCCAGCAACAAGGCGCCCAGCGTCGCTAGCCGCGATCTCTGCATTCTTGCGTGCGAGCGCCGCCACTGACATGGACTTTGGCATCTCAGTAATGCCACAAACTTGGATTGTCGCTCGGGGGAGCGCTCTTCGCGATTTGGAAAGCCATCGTTTCTAGTAGTTCAACATTGCTCGTGGGCTGCCACCCGTGTCCTTTCATGGGCCTGCCGTACTGAAATGACCCACCGTATTGGGGGTTTTTCAGATTCGTCAGTAAATCCTCCAAGAGGTACACGGCTGGATTAAGGTAGAAGTTGTCCATGTCCGCGCACGCAATGTGAATCTTCCCAACCAGGCCCGGTCCAATCCTCGGCCAATTCGTTTGTAAGTAGTCGCGCAAAGCGTAGCCATGATCGCGCATGTATGCCACGACAGAATCATTAATTCTGCCAGTAACCGGATCATAGAGAGGCTCAGGATATCCATCTTCATCTATTCATCGACAGGACCGTACACAGCATTCCATGCCGCGAATTGTTCACCGGATCTCAGCCGGTCACCTAAGACGGTAGTGTTGCAAGTTTCAAATGCAGACGAGTTTGTCGACGAGCGTCTAGCGTGCGTTCTTAGGCTGGCAAGTCGAAAAGGCTGTCGATGAACTGAATCTGTCGAAGAAGATCATCTCCTGCCACCCATCGAGCTTGCCCCTTCCGGATCATGTGAATCGGCATCTGACGAGTAGGGATGCCGCAAGCTGCGGGCGGAACATCAAGCTATTGTGTTTCGAAGCAGGCGATGGTATATAGGTTGCGCGTGCTGCTGCTCCAGCAATGCCGGTCAGGGCTTCCGCCGAAGACTGACCAATGTAAGGGGAACCCTAGCGGTTCCCCTTTTCATTTACAAGAAATTTATGGTATTCCATCTTTCTTCCAATTTCTTCTTGAGGATCATATGGGACTGTCGGCCGAAGAACGTGAACGTTCACCAATTCACTACGGATCGCGCGAACGAAAACGCGCTATTCTCCAACAGCACGTCGAGCAAGCGTACAAATATGCCGAACTCGCTGAATTCCCATTCATTTCCCAATTGCTGGAAGATGTAATTAGGAAGGGATTCTGACCCTCTTCACAGCGACGCCGCGAAGCGTGCGCCCAGCACGCTGACGCGAGCGGCGGAGCGCACCACCGCAGGTGAGGTTTCGGGATCGCGCGCGAATGCGCGCCCTATTGTTTTTTGGCGTTCAAATCAATCAGTACCGACATCGGGGTTTTCTTACGAAACTCTTTGCGCTTGAAGTGCGATTGGATTAGCTCATTCACGCCTTGCACGGCAAATCCCGCACCGGGTATTGCCATATTGAAGTGACCTGTAGCAAACCCGCCTATTGATTCGATCACTCCGGCAATAGCTGGAAAAGCCCATTTCATTAGATCCCGATCAATTGCATCCCAATCCGCTTTTGCCTTGTCGTATTCGCTCCCCAGCTCGTCTTTGAAGTCGAGCGCGAGTTTCTGCTGTTTCGCCAGATCAGGTTCGCCGTCAATCTCATTCCAAAGTTTCCGCATAAAACTTCGGAATCCGGATAGCCTTCCTTCATTTCGCATTTCCACTGCGAAATTTGAATCGATCTTATTCAAAAACTTGAAGTCGAGCTGTTGGAAGGCATGCGTAAGAGGGCTCCAGACTTGCGCATTCTCATCAAGCTCCTTGGCGGCTCCTAGAATTTCTTTCCAGCGGAATTTCACATTGGTGTACGGAAAGGCGCCAATTGTCTGGCACAGCAGCAACGTTGTTTCAAGATTCGTTCCTACTTTCATGGATGTCATTTGACCCGGCAACTTGTCCCATGTCGAATCAAGGAGCAGAGGATCATCCCGCCTTGTCATTGCCACGAATTTCAGTAATGAATCGACTTCACTCTTTGTAATTTCTGGGTTGAGTTCGCGAACCGTACGTTCAATGTGGCCATCAGGAAGAAGATAAAACTCACGCATCCTGGCTTGGGTTGTGGACAATTCCTCGATGTCCACATCCGCCATAAAATCTTCACCAAGACGGGCTTTCGCCATCTCTGCCGTCTTCCAGAACAACGCCGGATCGAAGTCCCCGGATTCTGGCATCATAACGACAATATCGGCAACAATCCACGGAGCCAGCATAGCGAGCTGGTGTACGACCCTTAATGTCTGCAATCGCCATGCATCAGGATGAAGGATCGGGTTGAACTTTTCCCGAAGACGGTGTGGATTATCGAAAGGGTGAGGCATAATGATTTGATCGGCGTAGAGGCTAAACCGGAACACATTGTCTATCATCACTTCCGGCATATTCTCGCCTAGATACAAAGCGCGGAGTCCGGACGCAGGCGGTGGAAACCGTTCGCCTGGAGGCGTGGTCAATGGCCAAAGATCGGCAATGAACTCATAGAACGCCTTGATCCTGGCATCCGTCATGCCGGATTTAACCTGATCCCATGGCCTCTCCAGATGGAAAATATCCGTCGCCGCGGCGATAAGCATCAGGTTTTTATCTCGTAGACTAGACGGTTCTCGGGTTACCAAGTGTCGCGCGAATGCCCCCTCGTCCAACTCCATATGACATTTCTTATATTTCTTGCCCGACCCGCAATGACAAGAATCGTTCCGGCCTTTCGTCGTCATGGATAGCATGATACGACTGGTAATAAACGATTTAGGAATTACGCATGCGTTTTCTGTCGAAAGCGATCACATCATCTACAGATTCGATCAGAATCAGGCTTCCGCGCCAATCTCGCCAGAACGTCTCTTCATCCTCCGTCAGCTTCCGCTTGCTTGGAGGCTTGCTACCGTCCTTTATTTCGATCAGATAGGTATGGCCGAACTTCCCCACGACTGCATCCAAGGATGACAAATTTGAGCTGGTGTCGCTCAAGCAACAGTTCGATTTGAATGGGGCAGGTGGTGAAAGCGAGATGAGTCCTCACAACGCGCTTCTCGCCACTTTGACGAATGGTCGGCTTCTCGTCCACTTGCCCCATCGAGGAGCATCGCTGTCCGATTAGCCGGTTTTTCGACCAAGTGCCGAAGTCATAGCGGTATCCGAGCAGCTCGACGAGTGCATCGGCCTGTTGGCGTAAGTAGAGATCCAAGGCCGCGGAGATCGTCACCCCGTCCCTTCCTGATCCCTCAGAGTGTCCGCATTTCACAACGAGGCGGCTGATCAATGATTTGGTAGATGAGTGAGTGCCTCAGACCCAGCGCAAAACCTTGCAGAGTATTGAGTATTCCTGGTGGTGCGCTTGTCCGGCTTCGGTTGAGGTACGCAAGTGCCAACCCTACCAGGATGATCCACGATTCGCCCAGGTAGCTGGTAGCTTATAGGAGTGCGCGCAGTAATTGCATCAATCGCTCCGCCCCATTAGGGGGAAACCAAACTCTCGGGGAATCGGTTATGACAAGGAAGGCAACCAATCTGCAGCCACGGCGTGAGTTTCTCAAACTGGCCGCTCTAACCGGGGCAGCAGCGCTTACGGGACAAGAAACGGTAGCAGCAGCGGAACAAACCGCCAGTCCACAAGCTCTTGATCGATACGAAGAGGAAAATAAGATGGAATTTCTTCGTGTCAGCGGCCGTCAGATTGTCGATGCGAAGGGAAAAAAGGTTAGGCTGAAGGGCACGTGTCCGGGCGGCTGGATGAATATGGAGGATTTTATCAACGGCCACCCCGGCGCGGAACATACGCTGCGAGTTCAGATGGCGGAGGTTCTGGGTCCAGCCAGAGCACAGTTCTTCTTCGAGCGCATGCTCGATCACTTCTTCAATGAAGACGATGTGATCTTTCTCAGGAAGGTTGGCGCGACCGTTGTCAGGATACCTCTGAACTATCGACATTTCGAGGACGATGCTGCGCCTTTCAAATACAAGGAGGCGGGTTTCGCGCGTCTCGATCAAGTGTTGCGCCACTGTGAGAAGCACGGTCTTTACGTCATTCTGGATCTCCATTCGGCGCAGGGATGGCAAAATGTCCACTGGCATTCCGACAATGCATCGCGCATCAGTCTTTTCTGGGACGTTGCGTCGTATCAGGACCGCTTCATCGCGCTTTGGCAGGAGTTTGCGCGGCGCTATAAGAATGTCCCGGTGGTAGCCGGCTACGATGTGTTGAACGAGCCTTGTTCGAACAACAGCTCCGGCGACTATCCGTGGAATATTTATTCCAATTACAAGCCCAATTGGGAGCGTATGAATTCCGTCTACCGGCGGCTTGTATCAGAAATACGCAAGATAGATTCCAGACATATCATCTTCCTTGAAGGTGATAACTACGCGCATGATTTCTCGGGGCTTGAGAAACCTGTTGACGACAATATCGCGTACAGTTCGCATAACTACACTGTGCCCGGGTTTGGACCTGGGCGGTACCCTGGCGAGATCCGGCCCCGATCCGCCGTCGCGAAAGGTCCCGAGGCCTGGGACCTGGCAAAACAGGAGCGTAACTTCCTGGATGCCGAAGGGACGAAATTTGCCCAGCAGCATAACGTTCCGTTGTGGGTGGGCGAGTTCGGGTCGGTCTACAATGGGCCCTCCGACGAGAATGGCGATCGGCTTCGTGCGATGGACGATCAGATTGGCATCTTCGAACGGAACGCGGCGCATTGGACGACGTGGAACTACAAAGATGTTGGCGTGATGGGAATGCTGACGCTTGATCGTGCCTCTCCTTACATGGAGCGCATCAACGACCTTCTTCGTAAGAAAGCGGCTCTCGGCACCGACGACTGGATGTCGTGGCTACCTCCGACACCAGTGAAGGACGCCACGGCTCAGCTTGCTGACCAGATCCTTCAAGTGGTGGGTGATTCGCAGTTGGATGCGCGATTCAATATACGGTGCGTCAGGCAGACCTTGTTGTGCTTCTACACCGGAACGCTGATGCAACCGCTCTATGCCAGCC
>Ga0207021_1060_pt1 | contig 26846 bp, 24 predicted proteins | sample Alteio_BWMinCont_49_FD_153496 | JGI IMG/M metagenome (GOLD analysis project Ga0207021, IMG submission 153496) | Enriched cells from forest soil in Barre Woods Harvard Forest LTER site, Petersham, Massachusetts, United States -... | ecosystem: Environmental > Terrestrial > Soil > Temperate forest >... | reverse complement strand
AACGAGAGTTGCTACCCTTTGCTATCTCTCGCGCAGACTCTCTTGCCGATATTTTATCAGCGGCGACAGCAGATAACTGATGATCCGTCGTGATCCGGTCTTTATTTCTGCGGTGACCGCCATGCCCGGCGAAAGGTTGACCTTCTTGTCCTCAACCTGCATTTGCGTGCGGTCGACCGAAACTCGTGCCGCGTAGGTCAGTTCCTGCCCTTTGGGCTCGCTGCTGGCGGCGTTGGAGCCTGGCTGCTTTTCATTCGATTTATCGCTCGCAGCATCGCGAACGATGGCATCGGAGGAGATGCTCAGGACGCGCCCGTGCAGCAGTCCGTATCTGGTAAAATCGAAGGTATCGACCTTGATTTCCACCTCATCTCCGGCATGAACAAAACCCACGTCATGGTTGCTGACCATGGCTTCGATCTCGAGCGAGCTGTCGTTTGGCACGATGACCATCAGCGATTGGGCCGGAGTCACCACGCCACCGACCGTGTGTACGGCCAATTGCTGCACAATGCCGGACACAGGCGCAGTCAGCTGTTGCAACTTGGTGCGCTGTTCCGCCTTCGACAGATCCGCGGCAAGACCGGCCGCTTTTCGCTCGGCCTCGGTCAATTCGGTGAAAAGCGTGCGGCGAAATTCGGCTTTGGTCTGGCCGCGTGTTTCGATGATGGCTGCAACGGCGGCCCGTGCCTCCTTCAAATGGCTCTTCTGGACCAATCGCTCCTGCTGGCTTTCGGTCAATTGCTGCAGGACCTCGTAATATTGCAGCTTGTTGCCGTATTCGTTGAGCGTCTTGCGGATGTTGACGCGCTCTTCGATTGTGGGGATGACCGCCTCCAGCTTGTCGACCGTTGCCGAAATAGTGGCGAGTTCAGCCTCCTTTTGGGCCCTTTGCCCGTCAAGCGCGGCGATCTTCGCCCTGTGCTCGGCGACTTGGGCGAGAAGAAACTGCCGCTGAATGGCGAGCAGCGCAGGGTTGACGCCTTCCGGTGGCTGGAAGGCGGCAAGCGGATCGTCGCTATCGGTAAGGGCGGCATGAATGCGGGCAATATCAAGCTGGGCAGACTGCAGATCGGCCCGGAGATGATTGGTCTCGCCCTCATTGATGGTGGAGTCGAGCTCGATCAAGACATCGCCCGCATTCACGTTCTGGCCGTTCGCAACTAGTATGGCGCGCACCACGCCGGTCTCGAAAGGCTGAATCACCTTGCTGTAGCCGGTCGGAATGATTTTTCCTGGGGCGGTCGCCACGATATCCACACGGCTTAAGCTCGACCATGCCAGACCCAGCACGAACAAGCCGATGAGGGTGGCACCGATCGCACGGCCGAGGGGAGAGGGCGGGGTTTCGACGATCTCCAGCGCGGCTGGCAGGAACGCAAGCTCCTCACGGTCCCGCGGCTTGGGACCTGCCGGAAAGGGTACAACCTTCAATTCCGCTTTCATGAAATCCTGCCTAAAAGGTCAAGCTATTGCCCTTTTTGCGGGCGAATTGGTTAGTAACAGGAGGAACGGGGCCTTTATTGGTCCAAGAGGTCGTATCGACTGAAAATACCTGTGGATCCGGAAGCGGGTATCTATAATCAGCGACTACAAATTTCCCCGCCGGAAGATAAATTCGATAGCGCGAAGGCTCGCTTAAACTATGGCTAAGAGGTTTGGAAGTATAGAGAATATTGCCAACAGTATAAATTCAGCGGCGCTCAATAGCGGCAAATTTTAATGAAAGTCAGGGCCGAATGACGGCACATCCGGAAATACCCGGACCGACTGATCCAGGCCTCACAGCGCTGGTCATGCTGTTGCGCTTCCACGGGGTGGGGGCGGATCCAGCGCAAATTCGTCATCAGTCCGGGACGGCCACGATCGGCACCGTGGACATGGTGCGATGCGCCAGGGAATTTGGCCTGAAGGCGCGCGAACTGAAGACGAGCTGGGAGCGCCTGGCAAACACCCCCTTGCCCGCCATTGCGGTGCTCAAGGACGGCGGCTTTCTGCTGCTCGGCAAGGTCGGCGATGGCAAGGTCGTTGTGCAATCGACGAAGACGCCTCGCCCCGAGCTGATGACTAGGGAAGATCTCGAGGCGGTCTGGGATGGTCGTCTCGTTCTGATGACGCGGCGCGCCAACCTGGCGGAACTGTCGCGACGATTCGATATCACCTGGTTTCTGGGCGCGGTCCACAAGTACCGCCACCAACTGGGCGAGGTGGTCGTCGCTTCCTTCTTCCTTCAGCTATTTGCTCTTGCCTCGCCATTATTCTTCCAGGTAGTTATCGACAAGGTTCTGGTCCATCGCAGCATCGGCACGCTCGATGTACTGGTGATCGGGCTGCTCGGGATCGCGCTGTTTGAGACCATTCTCGGAATATTGCGGACATACCTGTTTTCGCATGCCACCAACCGCATCGACGTCGAACTCGGAGCGCGGCTCTTCCAGCACCTCTTGGCTTTGCCCACGTCCTATTTTCAGACCCGCCGGGTCGGCGACTCGGTCGCCCGCGTGCGCGAGCTGGAGAACATCAGGACTTTTCTGACTAGTTCGGCGTTGACGCTTGTCATCGACCTGTTTTTTACCTTCGTCTTCCTCGGCGTGATGTTTCTTTATTCGCCGCTGTTGACGCTGGTCGTCCTTGCCGGATTTCCGTTTTACGTGGGGATCTCCACCGGGGCTACCCCGCGGTTTCGCCAACTTCTGGATGAGAAGTTCAAGCGCGGCGCGGAGAGCCAGGCGTTTCTGGTGGAAAGCGTCACCGGCGTTGAGACGCTCAAGGCCATGGCGGTGGAACCGCAAATGCAGCGGCGCTGGGAAGAACAGCTCGCCGGCTACGTGGCGGCGAGCTTTCGCGTGCTGCGGCTTGGCAACAATGCGAGCAACAGTGTGCAATTCGTCAACAAAGCTGTCATGGCGGGCATTCTTTATTTCGGAGCCAAGCTGGTCATTTCCGGTGACCTGACGGTGGGCGAACTTGTCGCTTTCAACATGCTGGCGGGACGCGTGAGCCAGCCGGTGCTGAGGCTCGCCCAGATCTGGCAGGACTTTCACCAGGCTAGGCTCTCGGTGGAACGGCTTGGCGACATTCTTAACACCGCGCCGGAGCCGAGGTTCAATCCGGCGCGCGCCGCACTTCCGGCTATTCGCGGCGATGTCACGTTTGACCATGTGGTGTTTCGTTATCGGATCGATGGGCCGGAGATCCTGCACGACGTCAATTTCAGCGTTTCCGCGGGACAGGTGATCGGCATCGTTGGGCCTTCCGGTTCGGGCAAAAGCACGGTAGCCAAGCTGATCCAGCGCCTCTATATCCCCGAACGCGGTCGCGTACTGGTCGATGGTGTCGACCTTGCGATGGTCGACACCTCGTGGCTGCGCCGCCAGGTCGGTGCGGTGCTTCAGGAAAGCGTGTTGTTCAATCAGTCGATCCGCGACAACATTGCATTGCCGGATCCGGCGATGCCGATTGAACGGGTCGTGGAAGCGGCAAAGCTCGCGGGCGCGCACGAGTTCATATTGGAGCTGCCGGAAGGCTATGACACGATCGTTGGTGAACGGGGCGCTAGCCTCTCAGGTGGTCAGCGCCAGCGCATTGCCATCGCCCGCGCGCTCGTGACCAACCCGCGCATCCTTATTTTCGACGAAGCCACCAGCGCGCTGGATTACGAGAGCGAGCGCATCATTCAGGAAAATATGCAGCGCATCGCCCAGGGTCGCACGGTGTTTGTCGTCGCCCATCGTCTGTCGACCGTGCGGCGAAGCGATCGCATCATCACCATCGATCGCGGTCGGCTGGTGGAGGACGGGACGCACGAGGAGCTGATCACCAGGGGTGGCCGCTACGCGACGCTGCACCGGGTACAGGCGGGGGACCTCCACGAGGTGCGTTAGAAGATCGCGCTAAAGTACGATCACGACGAAGCCGGTCCGCCGGCCGGTGGAAGCGACCTCGAGCAATTCCGCTCGTGCCGCTATCGTGATCCTGCCGCATGCCGTGCCGAAGTTTCGGCGCTTGCAAGGGACGACGATTCTCGTGAACGGGCAGCCACAAAATGCCGGAAACAGATTCCAGCAAAATAGCCGCATTGCAGGCAGACCGATGCAGTCGCGGCCATCACAACAATCCACCAGTTGGCTTGAGCGTGCGTCGCTCCCGCCCCGACCGCGAGAACCAGCACAATCGCCATTGCGGGTATCAGGACCACGACATTAAACCGCTGGCCCAGAGCTGCTCCAAACAGGAAACTGATCATTGAGATCGTAATCATAACGGCTTCCCCCTTGCAGCTAAGGTCCCGTTTCACCTCTTAATTTTTCGTGAAAGGGTTAGCTGATCTTTCGGCTTTGTTGCGGTGCAGTATCAAAGGCGCCCACCCACACACACGCAACAGCCAATCAACCATCCTGCTCGCCGCTTTCCGGCGGAATTCGGGTCACGATTTGGAGAGTTTGTGAATCTGTCGATAAATGCACCGGCTTCGTCGGCCGCAGATATCCACGTTTGGGTTGCCTCGCCAGTACGGTTCGCGCTTTTCGTACTCTCGCTACGCCTGCGCGAACGGGCCGGTAGGAGTTGTGCTGATTTACGCGTTCCGTCGCCTGCGATGTCCTGCAAAACCGAAAGGCAGCGATCGACAATGAGATCACGTCTCCGGTTCGTTTGGTTGAGCGCGGCGATAGCCGGGGTGGGCCCACATCATGCGCTCGCTCAGGCCGAGGCGCTCGAGGGCGCCGCGGCGTTCGGCGATTGGCACGCGGATAGGCCGGGGTTGAGCCGGGTCATAAGGCCCGCCGATTTGCCGAAACCAGGGGCGACGCCATCGGTCGCTAATTTCCCTCACGTGATCCAGCGACCCCCGAACGCCGTGCCGCGGGTTCCCGCAGGCTTCAAGGTTGAGCTATTGGCCGACGGATTGAGCGGCCCGCGAGAGATTCGTGTTGCGCCCAACGGTGACATCTTCGTCACGGAGACGGACGCGGGTAGGGTGCGCATCTTGCGGATGGCCGACGGAGACACAGAAATTTCATTAAACAGGATTTTCGCCGCTGGTTTGAATAAACCCTTCGGCATCGCTTTCTTCCCGACTGGAAATGATCCGCGATGGGTTTACGTTGCAAATACAGATGGTGTCGTTCGCTTTCCGTATGTGGTGGGTGACATCAGGGCTTCCGGTGAAACACAAGTTATCGTCGCCGGGTTGCCGAGCGGAGAAGGCCATACGACGAGAAACCTGGTCTTCACACCGGATGATAGGCTTATGTTGGTATCGGTCGGCTCCAGGAGCAATGCCGCGGAGGGCCTCGGACGTTTGAGACGTTCGATGGGTGTCTTGCAATCCTGGTGGGGTAGATATCCGCTCGGCGCAAGTTTTGGAACAGAGACGGATCGTGCCGCAGTATTAACGTTCGACCCGGAGGGAAATCGGGTTGGCACATTCGCTACGGGGATTCGCAATTGCGTGGGTCTTGCCGTGCATCCTGCGAGCAGGGACGTGTATTGTTCGACAAACGAGCGCGATGGTTTGGGTGACGACCTGGTTCCCGATTACATCACTCGGGTGCGGGAAGGCGCGTTCTACGGGTGGCCCTGGTTTTACATCGGAGACAACCAAGATCCACGGCATATCGGCGAGCGTGCCGATTTGAAGGGAAAAATCACCACTCCCGATGTTCTTATCCAGGCCCATTCTGCGTCCCTGGGGTTGGTGTTCTATAACGGCAAGATGTTTCCGCCTGAATATCGTGGCGACGGATTTGCCGCCGAACACGGATCCTGGAACAGGTCCAGGCGCACCGGCTATAAGGTCATCCGGATTCGACTGAAAGACGGTTCTCCCACCGGGGAATACCAGGACTTTCTCACTGGTTTTGTCGCCAACGACTCCGAGGTTTGGGGAAGGCCTGTTGGAGTTGCTGTCGCACACGATGGCGCGCTCCTTGTGTCGGAGGACGCTAACGGAACGATCTGGCGAATAACTCACTAAGCTTGATCGGCCGGGCTGATTCTCGCTGGCTCAAGCGGACAATTTGCGACAAAGAGCCTGGCGAACAGGCTGAAGCTTGCCTTAAAAGTCGCGATCAAAGCTAGGTTTCTTTGGCTGGCCGCTGGCGCGATTTGCGATTGTCCAACCCTAAACTGCTGATGACAAAATCCTCGATGGTGTGCCCCCTCTTGAGTGCAGCTGTCAGCCAGCGCGGCTGCTTTCCGCGACCCGACCAGGTTTCTGACGGCTCTTCCGGATTTTGATATTTTGGAAGCACCCTCGGATAACTGCGCCGCTCCCGGGTAGCATTCAGCGGCTCCGCCGTTTGCGGCTGGGGAAGTTCCTTCTCGCGTCGCAGCCGCGCCAATCTCTTTTCGAGCTCGCGCTTTTCAGACGTTAATCTGACAGAAAGAAGTCGACCGATTTCCACGTGAAGCTGCCACATCTCATCCGTCGACATGGCGTCAAGGTCAAACTTCTTGCCCATCTGTTTTTAAATACCAGCGATTCGAACCCCAACTATACAAACGTTTCCTAAGCATTGTCCAACAAAAGCATCAATTAATAGCATCGATTAATTAAATTCGAATCTGAGCCAACGAAAAAGCCAATCGAAATTTGATTGCTGAGGCGCCGACGGTAATACCGCTTCGGCAATGCAGCAAACCCTTCAATATTTCAATAGGCGTTTCGCTTCCGCAGGACTTCCAAAAACGTCTTGATCAAAATCTGGATATCGAGCCAAACGCTCCAATTATTGATGTACCAAAGATCCAGCTTCACCCGCTTCGAGATATGTTCGATCGAGGGCGTCGCGCCTCTCGCGCCGTTGCATTGCGCCCAGCCGGTAATGCCGGGTTTGACGTGATGGCGGAAAGCGTAATCGCTCAGCACGTTTTCGAAATAGCTGTCGTGGGCCAACGCGTGCGGGCGTGGTCCGATCAGAGACATGTCGCCCTTCAGCACATTTAGCAATTGGGGGAGTTCATCAAGGCTTGCGGACCTAAGCAGCCGGCCGATGGGCGTCACGCGCGGGTCGTCGCGCGTCGCCTGTAATACAGTTGACCCATTCTCCTGCACGGTCATGGTTCGAAATTTGAATATGACAAACTGCCGACCGTTAAAGCCATTGCGGTTTTGCCGAAAAATCACAGGGCCTGGGCTATCAAACTTAATTGCAATCGCCGTAAGAGTCATAATGGGCAGGAAGAATATTAACGCCAGCCCAGCCAGGAAGATATCCATTGTGCGCTTGATCAAGCGTTGGCCCAGGCTCAGGGGGGCCCGCTGAATTTCGATGGCCAGGACACGCTGGCGCGCTGACGAAGTAAAATTCGTCAAGTTTCGAACCCTCATATCTGGCAACAATCGGGCAGTCACGGGAAGGGTCTTGATTTGCTCTCGTACGAACTCAATCCGATCAGTATCGTCCCAAGGCAGGGCAAGAAGTATCTCACGGCAGTTGTTGTGCCGAACGAATGTTGCCGCAGAGTTGACAATCCGACTATCGTTTGCTGAACGGACCGCCGCATCCTCTTCCCGACTGAGGATAAAGCGGTTGATTTCGGTTGCCCCGAAAAAGGCGAGCAAATCCTGCGGTCCCAGGGCGGCGATTTCCGCAAAATCGCCAACCATCACAGTGTCGCGCCGTCCGATCGATCCACGTGATATGGCTTCGGCCAAAACCAACTTCGTGATTTTGCGCATGCCCAGTAGACCGATCGGGGCAAGGAGAGAAAATGCCACGAACGAACCACGCGAGTATTCGACCCCCACTTTAAGCAGGAATGCGAAGAGTGCGAGTAATAAACTGGTCGTGAACCAGCAAACCAAAACTTCACTGAGTTCGATCCGAGGTTTGGCGCACTCTGGAAAGACGTAGTAGCCTTTGCCATTCATTCGCAGAATGTAAATTAAGCTCGCGACCAAACCGACAGCAAGATACGATGCAATACTCGGGATCGGATTTTGTGCCAGCAGTTGGTAGCCGATTCCGCCGAGGAGGCTTGATACAAGAATGACAACACCGTCGGCAATCGGCAACAGAAGCGGGACCGCGTCGCCTGAAAAATTCGTTTGACGTGGGCTCGATAAATTTTCAAGCGGTCTCTCGTCGCGAATCTCCGAGCTAATTGACATGACCAACTACCGCCACTGACGCCATAAAAGTTTTGGGTTAGGATTGGTTAAATTTAATTAACCATGAGATATTTAAATTAACCTTACGTTAACAGAGATGAATATAAACTGAATTAGGTGCGCGCCGCAATATTAATTTGTTGGGCCGAGAAATTTTGTTGGGCAGTGGTTGCTATCCATAAGTAATCGTTTTTAAACGCTTGATTTTGTCGAGATGGAAGGTATAAGCACCGGCCCAATCCGTGAGTCGTCAACAGAGGCCAGAATCCGCCATTCAATTTGCTTCGAAATCAGGGCCAGACTCCGGACTATTATCCCGTATTTTCTTTTACATCCCGCCGAACAACAGCTTTAGGGCCATGCGAATGCAACGGAATACGTGCCCTTCTCTTCCAGACGGGCGGACCAGCCGTTGTATCGGCGATTTGCCGCGTGGCGAGAATTCCAGCACTTTATCGGTGAGTAGGGCATCGGCACTTTCGGTGAATTGATTTTCTGGGCAAAAGGGGCGGGGAGCGGCGGCTGTGACGACCAACTCCGTTCACGAAGTTGCGGTTAAGGCTTCGGGGCGCGAATCGGTTGCCAAAACGTGGCTGAAAGCCATCGAGTCGACCTCGCACATCGACGTTGGCCCGCATCTCTTGTTTGCAGATATTGTGGAAGATTGGGCGAACAAGCAGCCCGAACAACTCGCGTTGATATCGGAGAGCGAGAACTTTAGCTATCGCGCGCTCGTCGACCGCCTCAATCGATATGCGCGCTGGGCGCTCTCAGCCAAAATCAAGTCAGGTGACAGGATTTGTCTGATGATGCCGACAGGGCCGGACTACGTCGCCGCCTGGCTCGGAATCAGCCGTGTCGGCGGCGTCGTGGCGCTGATCAACACCAAGCTGGTCGGACAATCGCTCGCGCATTGCATCGATATTGCGGCGGCCGACCACATCATAATCGCTCAAGAGCTTGAGGAAACGTTCGCTACGGCTCGTTCGTACCTGAAGCGCGCGGTAAAGGAATGGTACGTCGGTGGTGGTGCGCGCGACGCGCGCATTGATAACGATCTTGGCGAGCTCGTTGCGGCACCGCTCTCGTCTGCGGAGCGGCGCGCCACCACCATCAATGATTGCGCACTGCTGATCTACACTTCTGGCACGACTGGGTTGCCGAAGGCGGCAAGGATCAGCCATCGCCGCATCCTCAATTGGGGCGGGTGGTTTGCCGGTTTGACCGGCGCCAAACCCGACGACCGCTTGTACGATTGCTTGCCCCTCTTTCACTCGGTCGGCGGCATTGTCGCCCCCTGTAGCATGCTGTTTGCCGGTGCATCTGTGGTGCTGGCGGAAAAATTCTCCTCTAGCCATTTCTGGCAGGAGGTTGTGCAATTCGATTGCACGATGTTTCAATATATCGGCGAGCTGTGCCGCTATCTGCTGAAAGCGGCTCCTTGCGACTTAGAAAGAAAGCATCGCTTGCGGCTTTCCTGTGGCAATGGTCTGCGCGGCGATATCTGGCAAGAGTTCCAGGCGCGGTTTGCGATCCCGCGCATCCTCGAATTTTACGCAGCGACCGAGGGAAACTTCTCGCTCTACAACGTCGAGGGAAAGGTCGGAGCGGTCGGAAAAATTCCCGCACTGCTTGCGCATCGCTTCCCAGCGGCGATTGTAAAGGTCGACGCCGAGCGAGGCGTCCCGCTACGTGACGGTCAGGGCCTGTGCGTTGCTTGTGCCCGTGACGAAGTCGGCGAGGCGATCGGTCGGATCGGCCGCGCCGAGCAGGGCGGCGGCCGTTTCGAAGGCTATACTGATGCGCGCGAAACCGAGAAGAAGATTCTGCGTGACGTCTTTGCCAAAGGCGATGCCTGGTTCCGGACTGGCGATTTGATGCGGCTCGACGCTCAAGGTTTTTTCTATTTCATCGACCGAATCGGCGACACCTTTCGTTGGAAGGGTGAAAATGTCGCAACCAGCGAGGTCAATGACGCGATTCGCGACTGCGAAGGCGTCCTTGATGCCGTTACCTATGGCGTAGCCGTGGCAAATGCCGATGGTCGCGCCGGCATGGCGGCAATCGTCATCGATGAGCGGTTCGATTTTAAATTATTCACCGACCATCTGGCGAGCCGGCTTCCAGTGTATGCGCATCCGCTGTTCGTGCGTATCAGCCCTGCGGTCGATACCACCGAGACTTTTAAGCAGAAGAAGCAGCAGTTGACACGGGAGGGATTCGATCCTGCGCTTGTTGGGGAACCGCTGTATTTCAAGGATCCAGGATCGGGTGCGTATCATCCACTTGATGCGGCGCGCCATGCTGATATCGCGGCAGGGACAATCAGTTTCTAGGCGGCTCGATCGAAGCCATTTTTACGGCTCTGCTTCGAACGCTGACTAGTCTGGCGTTTCTCTTTCATGCTTGCTATCATGGTGGCGCGACCACAACGAAATGACAGGGTTAATATTATGTCGATAAGGTCAAAGATTTTTGCGGCGATGAAGCAGATTGCCGAGGAGCAGAAGGTTACGTTGCCTCCGCTCGATGACGAACTTTCCCTCAATGAAACGGGCTTCGATTCACTTGCTTACGCGATCCTGGTCGCGCGACTCGAGGACGATCTCGGTATCGATCCGTTTACCATCTCCGAGGAAGCGGTGTTCCCCTTGACCGTCGGCGATTTCGTCCGAGCATACGAGAATGTCGACGCGTGAGATCTTCACGCTTCGCAACTATCTCAGCCCTGACTTGAAGGGCCGCACGATCTCGGACCTGCGCTACGAGCTGTCGCTGACCGGCTGTCTTCAGACCACTTGCCTTGCTGGCAGCGTCCGCGAGCTGTCGGGGCGCTCGGTGCTATTGGCTGCTTCGGGACAGTTGCTGTCCGCGCTTGCAATGATTGAAATCGACGGTGTCGTGGCACGGATGCTGCTGTGTCCGCCTGACGTCAATCCAGACCACATCGAAACACTGATCGATGAAGCCGAAATCGACGCCGTTGTCACCGACCAGCCACACCGCTGGGTGGATGCCGATGTCGACTCCATTCTTACCGTCGACCTCCCCAAGCCAACAGCTGTTAGGCCAAAGACCGAGCGCGCCACTCAATGGCTGATGCTGACCTCGGGTACCTCGGGCGTGCCGAAGATCGTAAGCCATACGCTGGAGGGACTTTGTGGCCCGATCCTCGCTGATGGTACATCGCACGGCACGGCGCCGGTGTGGGCGACGTTTTACGACATCCGCCGCTACGGCGGCTTGCAGATCTTTCTGCGTGCCATCGTTGGCGGCGGCTCGATGGTTCTGTCCGAACCAGGTGAGCCGTTAGCCGATCAAGTCAGCCGGCTAGCGGCCCACGGTGTCACGCACATTTCCGGCACGCCGTCGCATTGGCGCAAGCTCTTGATGAGCGGGTCTGTTTCTCATTTTTCACCCCGCTACGTTCGTCTATCGGGCGAGATCGCGGACCAGGCGGTGCTCGATGGATTGGCACGAGCGTTTCCGAACGCCTCCATCGGCCATGCCTTCGCCTCAACGGAGGCGGGTGTCGGCTTCGCCGTGACCGATGGCCGCGAGGGTTTTCCAGCCAGCCTGATCGGCCAAGATCGCAATGGCGTGGAAATGAAGGTCGTCGATGGTTCGCTGCGGATACGTTCCAAGCGTACCGCGCAAGCCTATATCGGTAAGAGCGCGGCTGCGCTCACCGACCCGGATGGATTTGTTGACACCGGCGATTTGGTCGAATTGCGCGGTGACCGCTACTATTTTGTCGGGAGGCGCGGCGGCATCATCAACGTCGGCGGATTGAAGGTCCATCCCGAGGAAATCGAAGCCGTGATCAATCGCCATCAGGCAGTGCGGATGTCGCGAGTTAAGTCGCGCCGCAGCCCCATCACAGGCTCAATTGTGGTCGCCGACGTTGTCCTCGGCGCGGACGGGATTGGCCGCGAGAAAGACATTCGCGACGAAATCCTCCACGATTGCCTGTCCCGGCTCGCTTCCTACAAAGTGCCCGCGTTGATCCGTTTCGTGGAAGCGCTCGACGTGACGCCGGCGGGAAAGCTCGCGAGGTCTGATGCGTAACGTTGTCGTCACCGGCGGCAGTCGCGGCATCGGGCTTGCCATCGGGCGCAGGCTCGCAGCGTCTAACTATAACGTTATTGTGGTGGCGCGACGCGAAAGCAATGAATTTCGCGAGGCAAATCGCGAGCTCAGCGGAACCCTTCATTTCCGCGCTTTCGACCTCGGTCAGATCGTTGCGATCCCGGGCTTCGTCAGGGCGTTGCGCAAGGAATTCGGCGCGATCCACGGCCTGGTGAATAATGCTGGTATCGGTACCGAGGGCCTGCTTGCGACGATGCGCAATTCGGACATCGAGGCGCTGATGCGCCTCAACGTGCTTTCGCCGATCATTCTGACCAAATATGTTGTACGGCATATGATGGCCGATGGCGAGGGGCGCATCGTCAACATCTCCTCAATCATCGCCTCCACTGGATATAACGGTCTTTCAGTCTATGGCGCGACCAAAGCGGCACTCGCCGGATTCACACGATCGCTGGCGCGCGAAGTTGGCAAGCTCGGCATCACCGTGAACGCGATCGCGCCGGGCTTCGTGGACACTGAGCTAACCAAGAGCCTTACAGAAGAGGCACGTCGACGCATCATCGGTCGCAGCGCGCTGAGGCGGCTAGTCGAAGCCGACGACGTCGCGCGGATGGTGGAATATCTTATTGGCGAGGGCGGCCGGAATGTCACCGGCAGCCTGTTGACCATCGATGCCGGCAACACGGCGTGATCTCTGCAGGGAGAGATGGGCTGAGAGCCTTTGCGCAAGCCATTGATTTTTTATTGCTTGCAGAGCGGTGGCAGTCGTCCATCGATCCAACACGGCGGACGGCATTATTGCAAATCCAGAGGCGGACACAAACCGGCTGAAAGCTTATAGCGACCGAAGCAAATGGTCTTAAACTTCGATCCGGATTGCGTCCAGCTCCGGGGAATCGCAACTTGCCGCTGACCACGGCTAAAAGATCTTCAACCCGTACCGGGTAGTGAGGAGGCCCTTCTCAACCGCTGCGCGGTGGCATTCGGCGACGCGCTTCCCAGGCTCAGAGAGCAGTCTGACGGCGTCAGGGGACAAAGCGGCTGGCCGGTCGGCGGCTTCAAAAGCGCTCGGGGACTTGCGTTCCATTGGTGGAGAATCGGGGCAGACGGTAAGCATTCAGTGTTCGCCCGGCCGTCCCACACTCGCATAAGTGAAGCCGTGGTCAGCCAACTCCTCAGGGCGATAGACGTTACGCAGGTCCACGATCACCGGTCGTGCCATTGCCTTCTTCAGCCGTGTCAAATCTAGCGCACGGAACTGTTCCCACTCGGTTACGATCACCAGCGCGTCCGCCTTCGCGGCGCAGCTATAGGGGTTGTCGCAGTAAGTAACATCGGGCAATTCGAGTTTGGCCTGCTCCATGGCGACCGGGTCATATGCCTGCACCCTGGCGCCAAGATCCTGTAGCGCGGTGATGAGGGGGATCGAGGGCGCCTCACGCATGTCATCGGTATTTGGCTTGAAGGCCAGGCCGAGCACGCCGATGGTCCTGTTGCGCAGATTGCCGCCGAATACCGCGGCGACCTTGCGCGCCATCGCGCGTTTGCGGGCATCGTTGACCGCAAGCACGGCCTCCACGATGCGTAGCGGCACGCCGTGATCTTGAGCCGTCTTGATCAGCGCGCGGGTATCTTTGGGGAAGCAGGAGCCGCCGAAACCTGGCCCTGCATGCAGAAACTTGCCGCCGATTCGGTTGTCCAGTCCGATACCGTGGGCAACCTCCTGCACATCGGCACCGGCGCGCTCGGCAAGATCGGCGATCTCGTTGATGAAAGTGATCTTGGTGGCCAGGAAGGCATTGGCGGCGTATTTGATCAGTTCGGCGGTGCGCCGGCCGGTGTACATGATCGGCGCCTGGTTGAGGTAGAGTGGTCGGTAGATCTCTGCGATTACCTTGCGCGCACGCTCGTCCTCGGTTCCGACCACAATGCGATCAGGATGTTTGAAGTCGCGGATTGCGGCGCCCTCCCTCAAGAATTCCGGGTTGGAGGCGACGACAACGTCGGCCTTCGGATTGGTCTCGATGATGATGCGTTCGACGTCATCGCCGGTTCCGACCGGCACGGTGGATTTGGTGATGACGACGGTGAACCCCGCGAGATTTTCAGCGATCTCGCGGGCCGCGGCGTGGACGTAACTCAAATCGGCATGACCATCGCCGCGCCGTGACGGCGTGCCTACCGCGATGAAGACCGCGTCGGCCTGCGCCACCGCATCCTTGAGGTCCAGACTGAAATCCAGCCTTCCGGCCGCAGCATTGCTCGACACTAGCTGATCAAGGCCGGGCTCGTAGACCGGGATTTTGCCGTTTTGGAGGGCGGCGATCTTGCCAGCATCCCTGTCGATGCACGTGACTTGATGGCCGAAATCAGCGAAGCAGGCGCCGGAAACCAGCCCGACGTACCCCGTTCCAATCATTGCGATGCGCATAGCGTCCCGGTAGTTGAAAACCTGAAACCCGCGAGCCTTCTAACAGGTTTTTCAATAAGCTGCCTAGATGCTGCCAATGCGCGCTGCTTGAGCCAGGATTTCATTCTTCCCAAGCCACGTCGTACCGCTTGCGGAGCCGCTCAGCGAGCTCCTGGGTAAGCTCACGCCAGTCCTGAGGATTTCGGATTCCTCCCGCGGTGGGCTCTATTGTCAACATCGCGCGCCAGCGCGGCCAGCCATAGACGGTCACTCGGAATCCCGCCCTTGGGCAATCCGGATGACGAGCCAGGTCCAACTCAATCATTTCAGCCAGCTCCGCAGCTGTCTTGAGTTGCTTGGGTTGATTCCTGCTCTCCGATAACTGCAGTGGGGCGGGGGGCGGATTTTCCCCGAAGCCGAGCGCGGCAGCGGTCACAGGCGAGCCTTCCCCTGCCGTCTCGTTGGCATTCGGCTCAGGTGGACTCTGTCCGCTAATCGCAGCAGCCTTTCCCGGGATGAGCTGCGTCCAGGGGAACATATGGCCTTCAGCTTCATCATTGGCCATGGGATACGACCTCACGATCCAAAGCCATCGAGCTGCAGCCTTTGCAGCTGTTGGCTTGCCGCGCTCTCAACGAACCACCATGACCTTGCAATACTCCGACGCTGGCAGAAGCGGGGTCCAGCTAAATACTCTTGCTCCCGCAAAAGGCCCCAGCACCACCGGGAAGGTCCAGGTGTCGCCTGCAAGGACCAGGGTGCCTGTAGGAAAAACCGAAACGAGCGTCGAGACCGATGCGTTGTTCGCATTGTGGACAAAACAAACATCAGCCCCGCTGTTATTCCAATTTGGAATGATCTGCGTGCGCACGTTCGACAGCGTGTTGGTCTTTCTCACGGCCGCATCCGCAGGCCCGTCGAAGGCAAATGTGGCAGCTAGTGCGAAGGCAGAAATCCAAACAGTTGATTTTTCAAACATGTCGTCCCCCGAAAATTGGTCCAGTTTACGTTTACCCTTCAATAGACGCGGTCACAATATGAAACGCGAGGCTTCCTTCGGCCTTTCGTAAGGCCGTTACGCCGAGTTGCCAGGAACTTCAGCTGCAAATCGGCTGGCGAGGGGGGACGAAATGCTACCAACTGCCACTCGTAGTGATGACGACAGTTAGTGAGGACTGGGATCGGCCGAGGCGTTCAGGTACGTTTCAGGGTGCGCAAAAACGACGAGTACCCCGCAGCGGACCGGGTGCTCGTCGCGTCAACCTCGATCTCGCCCGACAATACAAAGTAGATCATTGGGGTCGCCTGCTGATAGGTACTGATCTAACCTAGTAGAGGCGTTGGATGATGACCCGCCCTGAACAAATTACCCTCGGCATGTTGCTCGCCTCCGGCGCGCATGGCCTGCTGATCTGTTGTGGCGCAATTATTGCTCGTATTCGACCAGCATCGACGCGGACCGGTGGCCTGACGGACGCGGCTGTCCGACTTGAAGACAAGTTCACCTGCATGGTGTGCGGTGCGCGCAGGGCCGACGTCCGGCCCGACTTCGACTAAGTCAATGCCGCTGACCGCCGCCAAATTTTTTTCCTAGCTGGCAAGCTGTCGGCAAGCTCCTGATGCGCCACGGCTACGATATAGCTACCGTTGCGGCGCTCGGTCGAGTTGTTGCAGATGCGCTGCGATGGCAACCACCGCCTGCGAGCCCGGCCCTGCATCTAGATTAAAGTCGAACTTGTTTCGACAATGGGCACAACCGGTTCATTTTGATGTCAGCTCTGATCCTGATCCAGTGCGAGCACTTGCGCTCAGCGCAATAGCAGGCCGCGAATGTCTGTTGCCGGCATTTGCCAAAGGGCAATTTTCTGCGGGCGGATCATCGGAACGTCTTCATGAACCATCCCATCGCGGGCGACGCTCGGGGTTGCTTCGATCCGCTGCTTTCACGACGTGTGATCTTTGGGGCACGCATCATTTCCCTTGCTGCCATTCACGAATCCAATTCGCAACGTCTATGAATGGTCTGACCCAAATCTGGCTTTGACACGCAAGCCAACTCAAGAGCTGCTCGTGGACTTCCTTCTCCACGAAAGAGGGGTGCGTACCCCGTCCGACCCCATGGATGACATAAATCAGCCACCCGCCTTGCTCTCTTGCCTTGCAAACTTCATCGCGAAGGTCGTCAAACGTCCGACCGTCGGCCGAACCGCTGCTACCCACATTCATGAGATCGAGCGAAGGTGAGACCACCGTCGTGCGACCAACCCGTGTGCCGCGCGCTGCGACGAAATCATTTCGAATGAGGTCGCAAACACGCTTCTTATTCCAGCACCGGCCAATGCGTGTGTCCCCACAGGTAATTGCATACGTTCGCTCGGTTTTGCCATCGAGCAAATGCAAGAAGCCGTTTGCAGCCCGCACTTCGAGCTGAAACCGAAGAGGCGTGTAATCGCGTAGATCGAACGCTTTATTCAGCCAGCGCCGTCTAGATAGAGAACGCCGGCACGGATGGAACAACGAATGGTTTCCAAGCTCATGACCGCGTTCGGCGAGTTCCCGCCAAGGCGCAGGATTTTCAATGGGATCAGCGGCGATGTGCAGATAGAAAGTCCCGCGTAATCCGTGCGCCTCAAGGCGAGGCCCGACAAACTCATAATGGATCCGAAGTGCGTCGTCGTAGGTGAGCGACACCGCGCAGCAGCGGCCGTCGGGCCAGTGAAAGGGTAAAGCCAAAGAAAGCCTCCAAATTTTTCCTGTTCATTGCTGGAGCCTCGGTTTTGTGGCAAATATCAAATCATGAGCAGCGCGTATCGCATCCTAGTGGCAATCGACTTGAAACCGGGAACTGATCGCTTGCTGGCGGAAGCAGAGCGCTATGCTCGCGCGTTCGATGCGACCATCAACATTATTCACGTCGCCGATCCTGATCCTGATTTCGTCGGCTACATCAAGGGGGCGCAAGAGACAAAGACCGGTGTGCACGATGCGGCAGACTATGACCAAACTTTGCGAGACGACCGAGCAAAAGAGTTTCGATTGGAGCAACAGCAGGCCCACTCTCTTGCGGAGCAAATGCGCGCCAGCGGAATTCGGGTAGACCAAGCCTTGACGGTTCAGGGTCCAGCTCTCGATACGATCTTGGAGCAGGCCCGTAATCTTGGTGTAGATTTGCTTATTCTGGGTTCTCACCATCATGGCGCTCTCTATCGTCTCTGGTATGGAGATATCGCAGTAGCTGCCGCCGAAAAGGCGCCCTGCGCGCTGCTCGTGGTGCCTGTACCAGCCTCTCACGTCCCCGCTAGGCGTTCGTAATCAAAAACCGAGTGCTCCATTCACCTCGAATCCCGCAGCCGCATTCGCAAAAGATCGTTTCTTCCTTTTTGCGAGTGGAATTTCTTTCGGATCGACCCTGTACTACGCCGTCGCAGTGGCAGCGGTAGCGCATCCGACTTTCATCGCTCATCGATACACGGTCTATCAGACAAAGGCTTCGCACATCTATGCGGCATTCCTTGAGCGATAGCTCGTTTGATCGATATTGATCGAATATTAAGGCACTTCGATGCCGCAGAGTGGGCGCCGTCCACACCACGGACGTCCCATAGGGAACCCGAACTGTAGCCGTCACCTGACAACCGACTCTTCGCGCACGCCTGAAAGGGGTTGGGGCTATAAAAGCCGGTTGGGCAGAAATATCCTCTAGAAACCTCTCGCGATACAGCGGGCGTTCACCGCGCCGGCCGGAACGGTTGACAGACAGTGGATTACTTGTTCTTCGAGGTCGACCCCGTTTTTGACGTCCTTCCGCCCGCGTCGCTTTGGCTCGCCTTTCCGCTGGCACTGTTAGATTGAGCATAAACCGGCGCGGATGGCGGTGCCATCAGGAGCAGCAAGAGCGCGGCAGCGGAAAGAGCCAACAATTTCATGAGCTATCTTCCTGAGAAGTGGCCGTAGATTATCACGGGCAGTGTACCAAACCGATCTCTGATCGGTTGCTAGATGTTTCCGACATTAACGTTCCGGTTAATCGCGGTCACCTGCTCAAAACATCTCAATTCACAACTTTGTCCGCATCAATGCTCGCGGAACCTGTTGAATTGCGGTATGGCGGTCGTGCAATCGGGAACCTTCAGGAAACTGTTTGGTTATGACCGCAAGTGTTTGGTTTCTCTCAAGACCACCAAATTGACCACAAGCCATGACTAAATCCAGAAAGTTTTTCTAATTCTGCCTTTGAAGATTTCCGGGCACTAATCCCCCGCGGTGTGGACCAAAATGATAAAAGATAAGCAACATTACGACTTAGCGCCTTTGGCTGGAAAAACCGGTCGATCTTTCAATATCAACATGCCACAAATGGCGATGAGTGGCCTGTCCGAATCTTGGCTATTCAAAGAGCTCGGAGACTTGCACTGGCAGATGATTGCGGATGGTCTCCAATCCCCGTCGAACGAACTTTCCGACGCAACCGGCAACCGCCTTTACGCCACCTTTACGCGAATTTCTGTCTCTTCTGATGCACTTATGAGCTACAAGGAGAACTCTCCTTTTGATCTTGAAGGAGACTTGTTCCGTTTCGGTTCAGGCGTCTATTTTTCCGAGGTTAAGTTTACAAACGGAAGCGCGCAGATCATGTCTAGCTTCTCCATGCGGGGGGAAAGCGGATCGAATTTATATCTCTTGAAGGGTCGGCCAAAAATCCCGCCGAACTGTAAGATAGCAAACCACCGAGCGCTGCCGCAATTCGGTCAGGAATATTTCACTGTGCGAGCTTCCTCCTTGCCCAGCGATATCTTCTCCCGCGAATACGAGATTGTGCCTCAATACGACATCAACGGCGTCGGACTTCTTTACTTTGCTGCTTATCCAATCATCTCCGACATCTGCGAGGACCGGTTCACTTCACAACGCAATCTCAGTACGACGAAGCGAGACGTGTTTTACTTTAGAAATTGCGACCCCAGTGATACGCTCGTTTTCCGCATTCATGATCTACGATCGAGCGACTTGCTTGTTAAGAGCGATACGTCTATTTCCCGAAAAAGCGATGGAGCTTTGATGGCTCGTATCTTCACAACGAAAGTGGTGACGACCGGCTGATCCGAAGAAAATCAGTTCGACAAAACAGCAGTGGCACAGTGTTTGCGAACAGATCTGTCGGGCGCTCGGTCGTCGGAGGCCTCGGGGCGCACGGGTTCCGGGGGCCCATGAGACAGCAATTCGAGCTCCAAATTGATGCCTTGCGGTGCAGTTTTTGCTCGGATTAACTACCCGGCAGATGCGTCTCAGTCGTCGTTCCCGCCGAACACCTTGCCCTTGCGATTGACGAAGTGCACTCGTGTGCAGTCCAGGCAAACCCCCACCTATCGGTCGTCTTTGGACGCGGCGCTTGGACAGGCGAGGAGGAATTGCGAGCTCTTCCGCGGTTGGAAATGATTAAGCGCAAGCTCTGCATCGCCATTTTGCGCATTATCGTGTCGGCTTGATCAGGCAATTTGCTCAATCGATTCAAAACTGCTGGCGTTTTTGGCCTCATTCTGCCGCTTGTTGTCTTAGACCACGACGGCGCTTCGATACATGCTGTGGATAATCTAATAATCTTGTGGCGTTCTCAAGCGCGTCGATCACTATCTCCTGCATGAACCGGCATTTTGGGCGCGTTGCGGATGAAACGCGTTCTCCGTCGTGCGGCGATGATTGTCATATCCTATTTCGTGAAGCCAGTTCGAACGCGGGAGAAAATCCTTTCAGCCAGAACTCAGAAGGCCATCGGATTTGGGTTTGCGGGCCAGGCTGAGCTTTCTCTTGATCTTGTAGAACACCCAGTTGATCTTGTAGAACACCCGGTACGCGAAGCGGACCAGAACCGGCTGGGTCTTCCGACAGAACGCAAGCTTTCGGACCTGACGCTCGACGTGCCATTTGGCGCGTGCGCCGTCCTTGAAGAAGATGACATCGCCAGGGCCATAGCGAGTCGGAGGCATTGCATCATTTTCAATAACGATAGAGCCTTCGAGGATTAGGATCGTCTCGTCGTAGTCGTAGTTCCAATTGAACTTCCCTTCGCTGCATTGCCAGACCAATGTACAAGCCTGCTTATCCGCGCTTTGTGCCAGAAGAGACGCTTCGGCAACCGGATTGCCTTCGATGATCCAGGACGGCTCAATCGGACTTGGCGTTAAATTCGAGGCGGTATTAGCAACTTCAATAAGCGCGCGGGATACTTTTGGCATTCTCTCACGTCTCCAAGAAACGATTCGTTCATCTTAAAGCTCAACATCTTTCGCGGCACTCGTCTAATGTGACACGGCGTCACAGCAAGTGCCAACGAGTCAAAAAAGGTTGGATGTTGCATAAATACATCGTGGATATCGGTTCCGGGCTTTGCTTGAGTTGCGTTTTCCTCGATTAAATAAAATAATGGAGGAGACCAGAAAAGGTTCCGGCAAATTTTACTCACAGCGAAGAGAGTCAGGATGACCGGCAAATAGCATGACTGCTGTCGATTGAAGCATGCGACCATCGAGAACATCGTTTCTGCGCGGCCGCTATGGGTGCTCGCGAAATTATTGCCGCTTTACGTTGGTAATCGACATCTAGACCTGTCGGCGTCGGTCTTGATGTCCGCACCACTCATGCCGGATGTGATTCGGTAGCAGTCATGAATGCGCGGGGCTTTGGTCCAGCCATTACGGCGCTTTTTTGAATGCCTCGTTCCGATCGATCGGTTTCAGTGTGGCTCCGACTTTTGAGATTTCTATGCGCTTTGCGTATGTGTAGGCGAGCGCATAGAGGACTTCATTGACCCACCATCGGCGGCTATAAGGACGTCCTTCCGTTCCATGGCGATAGCCGAGCTTCCAACTTATTGTTTGATGCCATCTCAATATGATTGCTAACACAGCTTGGTGCCCTGCAACGTTCCGGGAACGGCATTAGGAACCACAAGGTTAAGGGGGTAAGCTTACACCAGCATTACAAGAAAAAGGTCGGCTCGAGTGCCCATTTTTAGGTTCGGAAGAGTTGCTGCTGGTCTATTTGGTTGAGTTGGACGATAGGGTACGAGCGACATTCGGCGTGACGTGATGAAGTTTGACCAGCTTTCCGCTGCGCCATGAAGGTTAGTTGGTTGAACCTTTCGCCGTAACCAATTGTTCATTGATGCATTGACGCACGCTGAATCCGCTTCATAACTCCGCTCGTCCTCCAACCAGAGAATGCGTTGCTGTTCGTCGGTGCGTACCTCGCGGGTCAACGCAATCTTGCTCTCTCCCACGACCGACACCGCTTGATAGACTGGAGAGTAAACAGGATCTGACAAGCCTGGCGCCAGAGCGTGGCCTCATAGCGGCTCAGGCGATCAAGGGGATAGGTTGGCAGGTTCGAAAGGCGCACAAAGGCTCCTGTTAGATCGTCCATTTGGTCAGCAAGGTCAGTTGGCGAACCTCCATCGAGGTTGGCGGAGGCCTTTTTCTGCAGCGTCTCGTCTTGCGGAACGATAGCTAATCGGCACCTGTCGTCGATAAGCTTGCGCTCCTCGTGAGCCTCTCGTCGCCGCCGGAATTGAAGTAGATGTTTTGCCTGAATCTTGAACAGGCCGCTCTCGATCGCGGTGGCCCGTCGCAATCGCCACAACAAACTTGCCAGCCTTAGGACGAGTTCTCGCTCGACTGCCGACTGCGCATCGTAATCGGCCGTGACGGCCATCTCGAAGGCCGCATAATCTTCGGCATCTTCCAGCACGTCGATCACGGTTTCTGCGGTGAGCCCGTGGCGAACGGCATTTTGCCGAGACCTTCCTTTGCCTTCCTCGGTTACGGGTCCTGTGCTGAGCCGCGCGTTGCGGCGGTTCGCCTCAATTTGCCGGAAGGACGTCATTCTGGCTCCGGAAAAACAATTGGCTTCGTTTCGCTATTTCCGGATGAAACGGCTTCAGGTCTGAAAATCCGCCCGTTGGGTTTTCTATTCATCGTGCTCGACTGATCGCATGAGCTGGTTGCACCAACTGGCTCGACCGCATGCGTTTTGCTCCAAAGGGTTGCGGCAATGCCCAAGGGATCGATTCCCTGGCTTTCCCACCAGACGCGCTCATGGCCACGACGGTGGAGTTCACGATGGTGCAGCCTACACAGGGGAATGGTGAAACGGTCGCTGACTTTTCGCCCCATCGCCCGCTGCTCGGCAAACTTGACATGATGGGCATCTGACGGGGTTCGACCACAGACCAGGCAGGGCTGAGAAGAAACGAACTTCAGGTGTTCGCGGTCGCGCTCGCGCACCGGTTTGCTGATGACGGCAACTTGTTCGCCAGGATCGGCTTGGAATGGGTGATTGTCTCGGCCATCTGCTTTCTGGTGCTCCGATTTATCCGGAGTAGGTTCCCTGAGCTGGCCCAGCCTGGCAGTGAAGGCGTCCTCGATCGCCAGGGCATCCGCCGTCGAGAGCCGGTTTTTGAACGGCAGAGCCCTATGGGCCCAGTCAGCAAGGGCCTCAGAGTTATTCAGTTGCTCAAGCTCAACGACGAGCTGCTGCCGAAGCCTATCCGACGCATCAGCCGCCAAGGCTGGTGGCCTGATCGGTTCTGAGCGAGCGCGCCTTTCCGCGACCTGCGAGGCCAGGGTGGCCGCGCTCCCAGATGATGGATTCTGCAACCTGCCGGCGCTCTGGTCGGTCCCTAATGGACCATTTTGTGAGACAGAAGGGCCATCCATCGGCAAAAGATCGGGCGCATCCAGATCGTCCTCGCCGGCGATCCCGACAAGCGTGAACAGGGCATAGCGGCGGGCATAGGTCAGGGCAGCGCCCAACCGATGCGGCGCGGCCGTTTCGCTGACCGCGCAAACCGGCCAGTCGGAGGACACCCATTCGCCGGAGGCATGCACGAGTGTGGTCGTGAGCTTGATCAGGCCGCTGTTGTGATCGATGGCAGTGGTCTGAACGGTTGCGATCTCGTGCTGGCCCAGGCACTTGCGAACCAGATCGAGCCCCGAGGATAGCGGCGCATAGCGAAACGTCCGGCTCCCTTCGCGCGGGAACGGCGAGACAATGGTCGCGGTTAGGGATTTTTCTGGATTTGCGATCGCAGCCTGGGCCTTGGCGAGCGCTGCCGCCAATGCGCCTACACTAGTGCTGCAGTGCTGCATGACCAGTCTCCTCGGCCATCACTTCAAAGCTGATCGCGCCAGACTTCGATCGCTTCGCCCGCACACCGTGTCCTGAGGCCTCCTTGGCATCCTCCGGCACCAGGGCCTTTAGCTCGGTTTTTGCCCGATCGTGGTCGAGTGCCGCAGGGCGGCTCAGCCGATAGAGGTTTGCAAACTCGGCCCAGGCGTTGGAGCCGCTCATGTCGACGGTTCTAACCGCTTCGACCCTCGGCCGCGGCGGCTCGATGCCGAAGAGGTGAGGGGGTTCGCCGGTTTCCACGCAACGCCAGAACTTCCGTTCCGCAGTCAGCAGCAAATGCTGGTAGAGCGGGTCGGCCGGAATGGTCATTTCCACCCATCTGCCGCCCCCGGTGATGATGGAAAGCACAGCCGTCCGCGACGCGGTCACCCACATATTGTGCTGCAGCTGCGCCATATGCTTTGCCGCAGCGCCTTCTTCCGAGAAATTCCACGGCAGCATGAACTTGGCTTCGAACACGGCGCCAGTTGCTTCAACCCTTCCGTCAAGGGTTGCAGCCATCCAACGATGGACCTTATGAAATACCTGCCGCTGCGCCTCAATGATGACATGGCCGGTGTTCCTTTCGTACCAGTGACGATTGAGGGGCTCGGTAAGCGTGCCGAGCTGGACCAGGAGGTCGCCGGACAGGTCCTCGGGCTCGATCTCACCGCGTTTCTCCCGCCACAGCCGGAGCAGCGCCGCCTCATCATCGCCCATGAGGATCCGGGCGTCCGAACCGCCGATGAAGGAGCGGCGGTTCTCGAAACGCTTTGTCGATAAATCGAATTTCATCCAAAATCTCCGCGTCACGAATCAATGCCACATGGGTTAATTTAGACCATATAGGTTAAAAGTCAACATGCGGGGCAAGCTCACTGGAGCGCAAATTAGGGCCGCTCGGGCCCTTGTGAGGTGGAGCGCCGCTGAGTTGGCCGACGCTTCGGCTTTGGGCGCTAACACGGTTCGCCGGGCAGAGGTGTCGGACGGAGAAACGTCTTTGACCACTGCCAACGATCATGCAATTCGCCGTGCTCTCGAGGCCGCCGGCGTGGAGTTCCTAGACGAGAATGGGGGCGGCCCCGGCGTTCGCCTGCGAAAGTCGACAAGACGACAGGGGTAATGGGTGCCCACGCGATTAATTCAAAATTTGAGATGTCGCCGCTTAGAGCATGAGCGGTGGCAACGGTCGATGCAGCGCTCCAAAAGGCTCTCCGGAAAGGCAGCAAACCGTTAGCAGTGATCCCGCCCCGAACGGAACGGGGAGGTCGCGGGCTCTTCGCGGCTCTGGACGATCGAAGCCCCCGTCGGCACGCGCACTGCCGGCGGCGGAGGGGGGCGGGACCCAAAAATGCCGGGCGACCCCCATGCTAATCTGAAATTGCGCGGGTCCCTATTAGACTCAGCTCCGGATTTTGCCGCGAATCATTTAGACCGCCAACTCCAGCCATTTCGGACAGAGAGGGGAATGGTTCGGCCCGACGAGCGTCGTCCGTGACTTCGTCGCGCGTGCGAATCGGGCTGATATATCGGCCCGGTCCGTTCACGAAAATGGGTCCATCACCCGAGACATCGCTGGCTGCTTCCGGTTCATAGTGCCGGTCGCGGCGCTCGCTGACCAGACTTTCGAGCCCGAATTCGCAGGCCTTGCGGAATAGCTCGGGGCTAATCTCGCCGCGCCTCGAACGGGTTGACGAAGATGCCTGCCGGCCTCCGGGCGAGCAGGTAGGTGCTCTAGATTGGTCGTGCGCATGTCGGTTGGTCTAGGGCCAGCGTTGGTGCCGCCCGGCGCGGACGCTTTCCGACAACGGATGCGGATTGACTCGCTTCCGGCTGTCTGATCCAATTCACTGATTCCCGATGGGAAAGTGGAGGGGCGGATGTTTAAGAGGGCTGTGCTTTCGACTGTCGCGTGCGTGCTGCTGGGCACCATCCCGGCAACAGCTTCGACTATCGACATCGGGTTGGCTCAGAGCCCAGGAATTGGCTCTATCACGACCGAAGCGACGGGCACATCATCGAGTGGCGCTATTTGGGCTGGTTCGTACGGCGGCTACGTCTTTAATCTTATTTCGGCCAGCGGGTCCCTTAACAGTGCCTCAGTTAATGTTTCTCTGCCATCCTTGTTCGGAGGGGGTGGGTCGATCTACGTGTACGTTACCGAAACGGGCCTCACTTCGCCGCAATCCACTCTGGGTTTTCTGAGCAATCTGAGCGTGACGTCGTTGCCGGCCGGTTGGAGCGAGACTGAGACGACCTACGTGGATACCACGAATCAAGCGTATGGCATGGGCACTCAGCTTGCTTCGATGAGCGGATTGGGCACGCAAAGCTTCTTCACGAACGTCAATGTCGGGTCGTCTCCGTTCTCTCTGACCGAGATGTATTTGATTTCTTCGACTGGTTCGCTTGGTGTCGCATCATCCTCAGAGAGTATTAGCGCCACGCCCTTGCCCGGCGCCATCCCACTCTTCGCCAGCGGTTTAGGTGCCTTAGGTCTGCTCGGTTGGTTCAGGAAGCGAAAGGCCACCGCTCTAGCCGCCTGATTGGCGGTCAACGTCGCGCTCCGACCGAAGCCGCCCTTCGCATTTCACTTCGTATACCAACTGGCTGCGCCAAATTTGGGCCGCCTTCGGCTGAAGGCGGCCTGCCGTCAGCGCCCCTCGAGTTCCTGCTGCAACGAGACGTGTAGCAGCACCGGGCGGCAGCTCCGGTGGCGTAGAGCGCTCCCCTTGAGGTACCCGATTGACCGGCACGGGCCGGAACGAGTGGGCAGACAGTCGAGCGAGGCGCGGCATTTGGCTGAGTTTTCGTACTCTTTGCGCACCAAACGCCACGCGAAGGGATGTCTCAGCCAGAACCACAAATCCGTTCCTGAGGCATGAGGTCCGTTAAGATCAAACTATTCAAGCGCAAGATCAGCCAATACGCCCGGCCGGCGGCGAAACCGTGCTCGTCACGGACCGCGACGGCGTGGTCGCCGAACTCGGTCCGCCCGCGCCGGGGCGGCCCACTGGTTTCGGATGCGCTCCTGCTCGTGCCGTCCGCCAGGGGTGATCAGGCCAC
>Ga0207021_1070_pt1 | contig 27106 bp, 20 predicted proteins | sample Alteio_BWMinCont_49_FD_153496 | JGI IMG/M metagenome (GOLD analysis project Ga0207021, IMG submission 153496) | Enriched cells from forest soil in Barre Woods Harvard Forest LTER site, Petersham, Massachusetts, United States -... | ecosystem: Environmental > Terrestrial > Soil > Temperate forest >... | reverse complement strand
GAGGCCACCACGGTCGACATGGCGGCTTGGCATTAAGCACCGCATTTGCGCCCGCTGTCCGCTGCGCGCTGGGACGTATCTGTAACGGCAGCATCGCTCCCGCCCGACCTGAGACGTGCCGTTCCTCGTTGTGCAACTGGGCGTTGAAAGCTGAGGAAGCCGATCGAAGTAGCCGAACTGTTGAAGGGCGACAAATACTGAAGAAGCGTTTGCGGAACTTGTCCGTCAGCACGCCACCAGTGGCATCTCCGGAGTTCTGCCAAAGTTCCTGGATACCGGATGCGGGATCGTCGTGTCTATGCGGCAGGTGATTGGCCGGCAGGTAAGGTATTCCAGGGAATCTCGGACTCCCCAACTGAAAAACCCCAGAGCCGTTATCGGCCGCTCTCTACTTCTTGGTCGGTCCAGAAAACCTTGAAGTAGAGTTCTTGTCGTCCTCCAGCCATCACCTAGGAATTCGCCCAATTACACCCTTATTGAGATTGCAGAATCAGGTTAAAGTTCGGCGACAGCTCGCTTATGGGCAAGTCCTCCCAGCGAAGCCACAAGGATTGGCACTTCATTGCAAACGGCGGCATGGAACTGAAAAAGCGGAATTACCAGGAAAATTGCAGAAAAATTCCCGAAGTCAAACCCTTGGTGTTTTGTCAGCCACGAAATACTGATTCAAGTCGAGAGCGAGTTTCCGGCCTGTGACGGCCAGGAAACGGCAGACGTAGTTCGTTCCGGTGCTGGTTGCTTTCGTCGGGACTGCGGACAAGAAAACCGCAGGTCGAACTGAATTTTTCGGGGATACTTTTGGTGATACTTTATTCCGTCTTTTGGGGCGAATGTATGCAATCAGGTGCAAACGCGTATAACCTTGTATTCTATTGATATATTAAGACTTGTGCAGCGGCATTCCTGGTTGTGCAACTGGGTGCAATAAGCCCAAAAACGGTTTCCTAAACCGCAGGTCGAGATTCGCACCTTCAGGAAGTCGCTGCGAGATCTCCCTGTAATATCAAGAGCCGACACCTTTTGACATTGATGCGGGCTGGCCTTATAAAAAGGCTAGCCCGCTTTTTTTTGCGGTCCTCGCTGCAACTCACAGCTCCACAAGCCGAGCTGAAATCTGCAGTCAATGTTCACCGATAATGCAAAGGGATGCTCGGGAAGGCGGTGAAAATCCGCCACTGCCCCGCAACTGTAAGCGCGCCTGCACGTCGTTCCTTTTAGGGATGCCGGCAGAACGTCTGGATCGCAGCAACCACTGGAGCCGCCGCTCCGGGAAGGTAATCCAGTTCAGCGCAAGTCAGGAGACCGGTCCCTTGTGCTTCAAACCGCGTTCCGAGGGGAACGGAGGAACTATGTCTCTCTCTTTGTCGCGCAATCGCCGCGCCCTGTTTTTTGCCAGCCTTCTGCTTTCCACGCCAATTCTGCAAGCCGTGACCGTCCACGGCACAGTCACCGATACGCTAGGTCTGCCCATCCCCAACGCCACCGTCGCGCTTGTCCAGAACGGCAAGGTCGTCGTGAGCCAGCACACCGGCTACGACGGAACCTACCAGATCACTTCAGGGGCAAGCGGCCAGTTTTATATCCTCGCTGGAGGGACATCTTTCCGGCAGCTCGCAACCAGCAGTTTCTATGGCGGTCAGTTCGATGCCGTCGAGCAGAACGTCGTGCTTGAGCCGGAGTGGGTACGCCAGTCCATCGTTGTCACTGCCACCGGCACGCCGGAGCCGCAAGCCCAGTTGAGCGCGTCAGTCTCCGTCATCAACAAAACCGACTTCCAGAACCTTGCTGTTATGGTCGATCCACTCCGTCAGGTTCCCGGATTTGACGTCGTACAAACCGGCCAGCGCGGCGGCGTCACCTCGGTCTTCATTCGCGGAGGCAACTCGGACGCGAACAAGGTTCTCTTCGATAACATCTCCATCGAAGACATCGGGGGAGGCTTTGATCTTTCTTCTGTCTCCAGTACCGGCGTCTCGCATGTCGAGGCATATCGTGGACCGAACAGCGTGCTCTGGGGATCGGATGCCGCCGCTGGTACGCTCGCCTTCTTCACGCCGCATGGCACTACGTCCTCTCCATCGCTGCTCTATGAGGGCGATGTGGGCTCCTTCGGTACCTATCGAAATGAGGTTCAGCTCGGCGGAACGTACCATAAATTCGACTACTACGGAGCTTTCGGCGATCTCCAGACCCAAAACTCCGTTCCGATGGACGAGTACCACAACATCACATCGGTCGCGAATCTCGGCTACTCTTTCGGCAGCGCAACATCCATTCGCGTCACCGCGCACAACGCGGATCTCGCCACCGGCCTGCCCGGCACATATTCCTTCTTCGGCATGTCCAACGATGGCAAACAGTCCGACCAGGACATCTTTCTCTCTGGAACCATCGACCATGCTTTCAGCGACTCGTGGCACGGGCTCGTCCGTTACGGCCTGGCGAGGAAAAGAGAAGAATCTGGTCAGGACTACGCCGCCGGCAATCCCTTCGAGGGCAACTTCTATGGCGATTTTGTACCCATCAAAGGTGCAAATGGATACGCCACGGCCGGCCAGGCCCTGATGAATTTTGGCGGTATCTATCCCTACACCATCGACCAGGTATCGAACCGCGACAATCTCTATGCGCAGATGGACTACAGCATCACGCCTCACGTCACCATAATCGGGGGCTTCCGTTTCGAAGACGAGCGCGGAGCCGAAAACGAATGGGTCTACGATTTCAGCGAAACCCTCGAACGCACCAACTACGACTACATGCTGCAAGTGAATGGCGACTTCAAGCAGCGCGTCTTTTACTCACTCGGCGGAGGCATCCAGAAGAACCAGCTCTTCGGGACCGAAGGCACGCCGCGCATAGGCGTCTCCTACTACGCGGTCCGCCCTGGCAAAGGAAAATTTCACGGAACGAAGATCAACTTCAACTTTGCCAAGGGCGTCCAGGAGCCGACGATTGACGACCAATTCGGCTCGCTCTATACCTTCCTGCTCGAGAACGGCGGCCAGTCCACTGTCAACGAGTACGGCATTCACCCCATCGGTCCCGAGTTATCGCGCTCTTACGACGGCGGTGTCGAGCAGAGCCTCTTCAACGAAAAGGTCCTGCTGCGCGCGACCTACTTCCACAATGAATTCGGCGACCAGATAGAATACGTAGGCGCCAACCTCGTCCCTTCGCTGCTTCCCAACCTCACCCCCGCGCAACAGCAATCGCTACAGGGCTTTTTAGAGCAGGAGGGAGCCTTTTCACTCACCCTCAACTCCGGGGCCTTTCGCGCGCAGGGCTTGGAAAGTCAGATCGAATACGGCATCGGCCGCAACATCTTTCTTCGCGGCGGCTACACCTACCTTGATGCCGTCGTTCAGCGGTCGTTCACGTCCGACGCCGTCGGGCCGAGCTTCAACCCTCTTTTCCCAACCATCCCCATCGGCAACACTACGCCGCTCGTGGGAGCGCGTCCCTTCCGTCGGCCTCCGCACATCGGCTTTGTGGGAGCCACCTATAGCGCCAAGCACATGACCATCGTCGCGACAGGAGCATTCGCCAGCCGCAGCGACGATTCCACTTTTCTCGGCGGCGACGACATAAACGGCGGCAACACGCTGCTTCTCCCCAATCGCAATCTCGACCACGCCTACGCCAAGCTCGACCTCGGAGCCACGTTTCCCATCACATCCTGGCTGAGCTATTACCTGCAACTCGACAATTACCTCAGCGATCAGCACATCACCCCGATTGGCTATACCTCTTTGCCCGCAAACATCCGGACAGGCCTGCGCTTCACCCTTGGCCGAACAGTCAAGTAGCTATTGCTCGCCTCCACCGGTGAGTGGCAAGGTTCCGGCTAATGGCGGCCACGGAACCGATATGTTCAAAGTGCATCCGGAGCTTCCCGGCATCATCGTGAGTTTTCGGTAGATGTGCGTAGATCAAAAGTAGTGTGAGTTTTCGTTCAAGGTGGCGCTCTAATCCCTGAATTGCGAACCGACGCAGGTCGGCAGCACGGTTGCGTGGCCATTCTTCCTCTGCAAATGCAGAAACCGGCTGGCGAAAGATGCGATCTGCAAGAGCCTGCGACTCGGGCAAAAGCGTGGAACTCGTCATCGGCTCAAGTGCTCCGCCAAAGCGGCGCCGGCTCTTGCTGGCCGATTTGGCGATGCCTTTGACCTTGCCGTAGGAGCGCGTGAAAAGAGCGACGATCAGGTCAGCCTCATGGATGGGCCAGGTACGGAGGACGACAGCTTCTGCCTGATGAACGATCACTGAAGAGAAGGATAGAACACAAACATAGGCTCTTCCCCAAAGAGAAATGGATCCCAAACCCACGAGAATGCGCACTTGTGGCCCCGGCCTCACCGCGCACATCCCGGTAGCCTTACCGAATAAACAAGCCCGACAGGCAGCCTCCACAAACAGTCTGATTCTGGACGTCCGTCCAGGAGACACCTCAATACTTAGCGCGGCTTGTTGGACCGAGCTGATGACTACCGCGCTCACGACTTTGCGGTCGACGGGTAACCAGCTCGACCCCGAAATAAGCAACTTACTAGTGTCACTGCCGGTGCCCAGAAAGCGTCTTTTCTTACCGATTAATTAGCTTATTAGCTATTGAAGGCTACCAACTTTTCGCGTGGCATGTCATAAATTGCTCCCCTGCCATCCGGTGACCATCGATGATGTGCCTGTTCCGGCCATTGCGAATCCAACATAAGTGCCCGTGTAATTGTGGGTAGAGTCGGAGTAAGCGCCGCCAAACTGCGTGCCGTTTATCTTTATTGCCAGTGCGACAGGGGAAGTACCCGTAGCATCGAGTTCAATGGTGTTGATTGCACCCCCATAGGTTTCGCTGGAAAGCAACTCCCAGATTCCATTATTGAAAGCAAACAAGTCGACCGTGCCATTAGGTTCTGCGAGAGCGAGGTAGAAGGTGGCTGCCCCATTCGCGCCAGGAGTCAATCGGGTCACTGCACCCACCCAGCCACTCGATTGAGATCCAACATTGATTGCGGAGGAATGATTTGTGTTAAACGGGGTTGTCCACATCGCTATTCCCGCGCCAGTAGGTATTGAGAGAACCGCAGCGTTGTTACTGAGGATGAAAAAGGAGGAGAGGCCATTAGAATCGGTAGGGGGAACAAACCACCAATTGACGCCCAACCAGCCGGCATTTGCGCGCGCGAAGTTATCAGAAGGCGTGTTGCTGAAACTGGGAAGAGAGCCTCCCTGCCATGCGCCGTTAGCTACGGTAGGAGAGGTGTTCGGATCATCCGCCATTCCCAACCCAGGCGTCCCTGCCGTGTAATTGTAGGTGTTGTCGTAACATGTGGCGTCCACGGTGCCATTGTGTTTCGACCAGAAGAAAACTGGCCCCGAGCCTGCTACATCAAGTTCGTGGGTATCGCCGACCGCATAGGTGGCCTTCAAATCGACCGCACAGAAGTCGACGCTTGGCTGATTGCCAAGACGGTAGATATGGTCGCTACCCACAAAGATGCCATCATTGTAAAAGTTGTTCGATGAGGTAGTCGCTCTGACGATCGCGCCTTGACCAGATGATGTGTTACCGTTGCTCTCGACCAGGAAGGACGTCCACTGATTATTGTCGAAGGTCCCGGCCGTGTAGATCTCGAAGGCGTGTGTTACCGGTACCGATGCCGCATAAACCAGATCATTGATGATTTGCAGCCCAGCCCCTGCACCATCAGGCTCAGCCCAGTTCGATCCGAGCGATCCGTTAGCCCGATTAAAATTGTCCGAATAGGTGGGGTAGCTCGAATTTGTTGAGGAGTTGATTGTATAGACGGCACTTGCCACTGATGAATTTGTCCAGCCCGATTCTGTCGCCAGAACGTTGATGTTCTCGGTAGCGGCTACGGTAATGGAAGAGGAATAAGTGGATCCGTTACTGCAGGTCCCCGACGTGGTCGCCGTAGGCGTAGTGCCGTCCACTGTATAACAACCAGTCGCGCCGGAGGGAAGACCGATGGTCACGCTTTGCGCGCTGGTGTAGGTACCGGCAGGCGGTGAAAATCTAGGCGCAGCCAGAGTGCCGTTACCCCCGCTACCTCCAGTCCCTGTACCTCCAGCCCCACCACAGGTTCCCTGCCCAGTGCCGCTCCACGAACCCGTGAAGTTAGATCCGCCGCCACCGCGCGGACCCTGAATCAGATTTTTCTCAACAGCCGTGTTCAGCGGGGCGCCCGCTTGTTGGGCCGCATGAACTGGCTCAATATTAGCCGCGGCATTCCCTGGCCAGGACGTGTACACCGCCGCACCCCACTGCCACTGGAACTTCAGGGCGCTGTCGTTCGAGTTGGTCGAAAAGCTAAGCGTCGAGCCTGTGTTGCCGTGACCGCCGTTCTCCAGGTTGGAGTCCACCGGGATGGCCTGGCCGTCAAAAAAGATATCGTTGTTAAAAGTCGGGTTCACCGTCGTTGTCCAACTGCCGTCGGCATTGACTACAGTGGTCGGTGTCGAGACCGCCGGATTGAACACGACCTGTCCATTCGGGAGCGCGTAGGTCGTCGTGTTGACCACTAGGCTGACCCCGGTGAAATCAACCGTGGTGATCGTGTTCGTAGGAACGTTGCTCGCGTCCAGGTGCGCATTAATCCAAACCACGCTGCCGGCCGGCGCAGTGAAGCCGTTCCACGAAACCGGGCTTCCGGGTATCGCGGTTCCGCTGGGCGGAATTACGCAAGCAGTCGGCAGCGCCGGGGTGACCGTGACCGTAACCTCACACTGGCTTCCGGTGTTGGCCATGTTGCCTGCGGAATCCGTCACTCCAAACTCCCAGGCGAATGTTCCGGCCGTATTTGGCGTTCCAGCGACGAGTCCTGTTGTGAAGTTCAGAGAAGGTATGCCAGGCACTCCACCAGAGATGCCCTCGTAAGTGTAAGGTGGAGTTCCTCCAGTGGCGACTAAGCTGGAGCTGTAGGGAACGCCCAGTTGCCCGGTACGCACGGGGCATATCAGGGTCAGCGGTTGAGGTCCGATACACTCAATCGTATTCACCTGCGGGTTCGATTGGAACGAGAAATTGTTGGAAGCGAAGATGAACACGCTGTTGTGAACACCGCCATTGATCTGGACTTGTTGGCTTGCGTTTATACCGAGGAAGATGCCAGCCGTGTCGGCGTTGCCGCTCGTCTGGAATTGTTGGTTGCCGATGAAGTTGAACAGCACCTGGCTCGGAGAGACGCCATCCAACACAATGCTCGTTCCGCTGTCCATTTGTAAGCCTTGGTAGACGTTGATGATGAACGTGTCGTTTGGACCGCCCGAGATTGTCAGGTTGTTACCTCCTGACAGATGGAAGTTTCCGGTAACAGCGATCACGTTTTGTCCGCCGTCGCCGGCGATGGTGGTTGCGTTTTGGATCTGGCTGAAAGTTTGCGTCGGAGTCCGCAATGCTGCCGCGTTGGACTCAGCCAGCGCCGCGTTATCGATTGCCGTGAAGGATTCACTCACCTCGCCGTTGTTGAACGAACTCCCACCGGAAATCTGAACGCTCGCAGTAGGATCGTAATAGAGGGTACCGTTCAAGTGGGTTCCGCCCGAGAATTGGAGTGTCCCATTCGCGCCGATGCCCACATTGCCGTTCACTTGCAGCGGTCCGCTGCTCAATTGAAGTCTGGCACCTTGGAGTCCCAAAATCGAAAAGGATCCGGCCGGGCCGAGTTGTGAAATGAGACAGGGCTGAGCCGGGCAACTCAGTGTGGCCAACATGGCCATCATTCCCAATGCGATCAACAGCACTGCTGAATGTTTCTGACGCATACAGTTAAGTGTCTTTCAAAGCTTATTTCGTTACGCAGCCAAATGGAAGTTTGCGACGCAGCGAAGTGCCTTCATTCGGGTACTTAGCTATGTCGCTGTTACTTTGTTGGGGGGGGCTGGGGCTCAATGATAAGCGCGAAATCTAGTGCCGTCAAGGATGAGAATTGTTGCGACCGATTGCAAGCACTTGCGACCGCCTCCCGCAAACTAGTCATTCCCAGGGAGCTAGGTGATGGAGATAGTCGCGGATCTCTCCGGTGGTAAAGAGCCGCCGGATTTCCCTAATAAGACCGGCAGATGTTGGCGGTTTTTCGCCCCTGGCCAAAAACCCTGCCGGATTTTGCCTTGCCGGAACCCTGTTTTACGGGCATTTCACCGGGCTCCCTGGTCCTGGCCGCAGACTATCCTTTCCGGCCATGCGGGATTCATCATAACTCTAAGCGGGATCGCGAAGATTCACAGTCAGTGCCAGAGTCTCGCGATAGTTCCAGGGCATCCACTCCGTGGGGCAGGCGAAGGAGTTAGCGCCACACAGCTGACAGGTGTGGATCAGGCTCATGAACAGATCACCGACCTGCGCCCCGTTCAGGGTGCGATAGAAGAGCGCATTCTTGCGATGCAAAACGGCGCGCTTTAATGCCCGCTCGACCAGGTTGTTATCGAGTGGGGCCCCGGCTTTGCGGAGGAACAACGTCAAGGGGTGCCAGTGGCGCAGCAGGTACATAATCGCTTGCCCAAGACCGGAGTTGGGCTCCGTCCTGCGCTCGGCCAACTGCGCCTCCAGCCAGGCGTGCAGTTTGTCCATAACCGGTCGGCTGCGATCCTGATGAAGCCGCAACCGGTCGTCCGGAGTAAGGCCACGTTCACGCGCTTCAGCATCGTGACTATACACCTGACCCAGCTTTTCCAGTACATAACGGCATTCTCTGGGGAAGTTATCTGCCACTTCTACGAACTGCCGGCGTCCATGCGCGAGGCAGTTCGCCAGCAGGATTTCTGTTCTTTCAGGCAGCCTCGGCACATTGCGTGACAGTGCATCACACATTTGAATCGGGCCTGGCAGATCGGCTCTCCGCCGTTTCAACACCTCGGCGATGTTTTCACCGGCATGCAGTCCTCCCGTGAAGTACAGGGCGATCTTCCAGCCCGGGCCGACCGACACGATCCCGCTGGTGAACACGCCCGTACGCTGGTCGGACGGATCGCGCTTCACCCGCGGCACGCGCATGCTGGTGTCATCGTTGTGGACCACCGTGCCCTGCGCTGCTTGCCGGATCAACTCATCACGCGCCGGCTTGATCAACTGTGCGGCTTCCTCGACGATCTCCCACTGCGTAGCCGCCGGTAACGGTATGCCCATTTGCTTCTCCAGTTGTTCCAGCCGGTAGAACGGCGTTCCGGTGCCGTACTTGAGTTGAGCGATCATCGCCGCTGCCGTCTCGTCGTACTTCTGCGGTCCCACTCCTTCCGGCTCTTGTGCCGTGAACACCTGCCCGCAGGCGCCGCAGCGCAACCGCTCGAGCGAGTACACGGTGGCCGCCAGCGGCGCCTGGCCGATCATTCGCACCAGTACCTTGGGCTCTTTCTGCCCGTACACGTTGCCTTTGCCACACTCCGGGCAGCGATCACCATGCGTCAGCTTCTGGTGCTGGATATCCACCTTCCGTGCACCGCTAAATCCTTCCGCTCCCTCGTCGCATCTGAGCCCATTGCTTGGCGCGCCTCGCCGGGTGGCCCACATTCTAACTTCTAGTACTTGGGTGCCTCACATCTGGCGGTTTTATCGCCAGATGTGGGTACGTCGCGATGACAACAGCCGAACGTGATAAAGTGCGTCTGTCTGGATTGCTGAAGACGCTTGAGACCCCAGGGCAGGCAAGTAGCTGAGCTCAAAACTCCCCCTCAAGCAAAAAAGCTTGAGTGAGGCACCCTGCCGCTTATTCCCTGGCTTTAGATTTTCCTTTCCGGCATGATACCGATGCGCATGATTCCGGTTGGTTCGCATCCCGTCTGGCATCCCGTGTTCGAGTCTTTGGGCTATGCGACTGGCTACGCGGTGTTCCGCAGGTTGCGTGCGCGCCGAGGTGATGTGATTGACGAGCCGCAGCGCTGGACCGTAATCGCTGCCGCGGCTGTCGGCGCCCTGGTAGGAAGCCGGCTATTGGGATTGGCCGAGCAGTGGCCGACGGCGCTCGCTGCGCTGCGAGCCGGGCACCTCAAGGCGCTGCTGGTTTCGGGGGGCGGCAAGACGATCGTAGGTGGACTCCTGGGTGGCTGGCTTGCAGTAGAGCTGGCGAAACGCGTGAATGGCATTCGCTCCAGGACCGGAGACCTGTTTGTGATTCCCCTGGTCGTCGGCATCGCTGTGGGCCGTGTGGGGTGCTTTCTAGCCGGGCTGGCGGACGATACCTGCGGTAAAGCCACAAGCTTGCCGTGGGCCGTTGACCTCGGCGACCACGTTCCTCGCCATCCCGTACAGTTGTATGAGATTGCGTTTCTGGCGTTCGTGGCGCTCGGAGTGAGTTTGCCCGCACGTTTGCGCGAGGGTGCCCGATTTCGAATCTTTCTGGGCAGCTATCTCGCGTGGAGGCTCGCGATCGACTTCCTGAAGCCGCAACCGCTGGTGTGGGGCATGAGCCTGATTCAATGGACATGCGTGGCGGGGCTATGTGCACTGGGCGTACTCGGATGGCTTGATCTCCGTTCCGCCAGTAGCAGGACGCCTGCTCAAGCGGCAATTACTGGAACAAATTAATTAAGAAGTGACAGGAACCTCCTCGCCGATGCCTCTCAAAGCAGAAAGACGCGTAGTCTCCAGTTCGTCGCGATAGAACAAGTTGAACGTGTCGAACGGGATCAGGCGTTTGCCGTCAGGATGGGCGATGTGGATACAGCTTTTCTTCACGCTGCGCACATCGAACGCCTCCGCATCGATGAACTGCACAATCAGCACGCGAAACAGATTCCTGTAGCCCAGGTTTTTCGGGATCAGCACCTTCGGCAGGCAGCACAGCAGCTCACGCAACGTCGAGGCCTGCGAAGCTGGCGAGTGATTCGTGGCAAACAGTCTGAACAGGTGATCGCGCAGTCCGGCCTCCTTCTCATACACGATGGTGTTCCGCGCCCCGTCGATCAGCACCTCCGGAGCAACCACGCCCGTGAGCGGCACCACCTTGCCGCTCAGTTTCAGCGCGTAGGCCATCGCCAGCGCGTCCGGATGACACGGCACCGGAATTATGTCCTCCGCGCGAAATACCTTCGTCTGTTCCAGAATCCGCCGTCGCACTTCCGTCAAGGTCAGCCTGTGCTCGGTCGAGCAGAATCCCTGCACGCGACCTGCCTGCTGCACCGGCTGAATCGTCACGCCGCGCACCGCCGGCTGTTCCAACGCGAACTCGATGATCGACCCCAGTTCGCCGTCATTCACGCCGCGCTCCACGGTAACGACCAGCGTGGTTGAGATGCCCAGCTTGTTCAGCCGCTCGAGCGCCTTCTGCCGAATAGGGCGAAGATCCGCTCCGCGCATCTTCATCAGTGGCTCCCGGTTCAGGGAGTCGAACTGCAGATAGATCTCGAACTCCGGCATGAACTCCGCCAGCTGCTCGGCAAACTCCTCGTCCTGCGCAATGCGAATGCCGTTGGTGTTCACCATGAGGTGCCGGATGGGGCGCTGCTTGCACATCTCGAGCACGCGGAAGAACTCGGGATGCAGCGTCGGCTCGCCGCCCGAAATTTGTACCACGTCCGGCTGTTTCTCGTTGCGCACCACGCAGTCCAGCATCGCCTCAATCTCTGCGAGGGTGCGGAACTCCGTGCGGTGCTGTCCGCTGCCCGCATAGCAAATCGGGCACGTCAGGTTACACGCATCGCAGATCTCCACCAGCGTCAGGCAGCTGTGCTGCTCATGATCGGGACACAGCCCGCAATCGTACGGGCAGCCGTACTTCACCGGCGTGTTGTACACCATCGACTGCTCGGGCGTCTTGATGAACACCTCACGCGAACGCCGGTAGTAATCCACGTCATCGGCCACGAGCACGCGCTGATGCCCATGCTGCGGACACCGCTTCAGCATCCACACCTTGCCGTCTTCGAACACGATCTTCGCGTCGATGCGCCGGTAGCAGATGCTGCAGATGGAGATGGCAACGTCATAGAAGAGGTAGGGGCGAAGCTTCTCGGTCATCGTGCCTCGGGAGGCTCTTGTGAGCTTAATAATGAAGCAAGCTGGGTAAAGTCGTGAAGGATAGGCAATACGCGGCAGCCTCGATAAACACATCTGATTTCCAAACGTCCTGTGGCGTAATGTGTCCGACCCAAAACTCGCCCTTGGACTCCTCTTCTGATCCACTCCAAATCAATTTGCCATCTCGATCGGTGAGAGTTGATGAGGTGATTAACCGGAGACTGCATTTCTGCTTGAACGAAGTAGAAGGTTCGCAGGACAAGGTCTTATGAAGCAGGACGATCTTCAGTGTGGCGTCCATCGAGGGCTGCATAACATAGAAATCGACGTACTTTTTCTTCAGGACAGAATTCCAGTTAGCGACCACCGCTCGACTCAGCGTGTTGCCGTCGACGAGATCGCCGCCTGAGACATCCTGCACTTGGATTGCAATGGTGTGGACCTGCGCCAGACCCGGCACGCGCGGCGGCGGCTGTGGCACTGACGGCGTAGGCAAGTTCAGACCGCACGCGCCGAATCCCACGATGGCGACGACACAGGCAGCTGTCAGATGTTGCTTGCCAGGCATGGAAGGAGTGTATGCGTGGCATGCTGTTGCGGAACAGAGGAAATGTGACAGTTTCGCGAGTGCCAGTGTCGGCTACTCTTCCTTTAACGGGCCGGCTAGCGCCACTCAAGCCGTTGCTTGTTCGGCTTGAGTGGGGTTGTACTCAACTCTACCGGGCTGTCAACCCTACCCAAAGTAATCCCGCTTCGAATCAACACAAAACACGCCAGTTAGCACACGAGAATCCTGGCTGAACAATACCCTCAACCTGATAAAATTGAAATAGTACGGATTCACTCAGAAGGCGCGGCCACCAGCCGCGCCTTTTGCTGTTTGTCGTGGCTGGCCGTCTCATCCTCTGGCCGCTTTATCCCTGACCGCTTCGCACTAACCTGCTTTTTATCAGGTATATACCCGCAAATAGCTGATTCCGGAATACATATAGCCACCTATTACCTAAGTAATTCGAAATCAGCGCTGGCCGTCTCGGTTGTATGCAACGGAACGGATCGCTCCGGCACAATCAACTCGCCGGCCACTTGCATCCACGCCGCCAGACCGCGGGACATCAATGCCCCCCGCCCCAGCCGCAAACCCGAAAAACTGTTGCGTGCCAGTACGTAACTGCGCAGCATTTCGTAGCGCTCAGAGAGCATCGTCGCCGGATGCAATCGCCTGCAGTTCCTTTCGCCAGCTATGGCTTGCTCTGTTTTGTTTTCGCGTTTGCCAGTGCTCGCTCCACGGTCCTGCGGTGCACCTGGAAGGAAAACTTCTTCTGAATTCTTTGCACCAGTTCCGGCGTTGTCATATCCGGCTCCTGAGTGCGGATATGCTTCACGAACGCCAGAACTTCCCCGGTCAACTTGTGGCCTTGTTTCGGTCCGCGTCGTCGGGGAATTAGGCCCGCCAGGCCTGCGCGCGCGAAGTCCCGCTGGGCCTTGTAGAAAGCCGGCCGGGAAATCCCGAAACTGGCGGCTACGGCGCTGATCAGCATCTCGTCTTTCTGGACCCTGCGCAGCATCTCGTATTTGACCTGGGTCAGGTCCTGCGGATCGAAGAAGCTTTCTTCCAAAAACAACCGATCCTGTACGTTTCCCGGTCGTCGATGAAGCGTTCCGCTTTGCCGGAGAGCCTGAACTTTGGCCGTAGGGACTTTGGTCAAGCGTTTCTGCTTTTTCATATGTAATTATAATTATGCCTACACTAAGCCACACTGCAAACAGAAAATACTCTCAGTATATCCGGACGAATCAAGACATATAGGGCGACAGCGAGACAGCAGACCGAACCTCCCGTCTTACGTATCGGCGTAATTATGGATACATACACGGCGTGATTCTCTTTACAGGCCACGGCTCACCTCCTTCGCCATGTGCTCCACCAGATCGGCCAATTCGAGAAGATGCATCGCGTGTAGAGGCGAGCGGCCCGCGGCCAATTCCACATAAGCGTCCACCTTCACAAAATCCGTCCAAACTGCGGGAATTTCCCGCAAATGGCCGTGGACATCGTGAAAGTACACGAAGCTCTCGGTGAAGATGTACCGCTGTTCTATGAGATCAAATTGCTTGCCACATAGAGGATGAAAGGGATGCGTGATCTGAACTTGCCGCTTTTCTTCCCTCGTATCGGGTGCAATCGAGAGGGCATTTAAAGACTTCAGGCGACCGATGCGCCTTCACTCAATCCCGAGTTTTCGCTGCATCGCTTCCAGCGTCACGCCCTTGGTCTCCGGATAGAACGCAAGCACGACGAAGAATTGCAAGGCCATCATCGCAGAGAAGAAGATGAACGGCGCTCCTGCGGACACCGCCGCGATCGACGGAAATGCCTTGGTGATGATCGCATTCATGATCCAGTGAGAAGAACTGCCGAGGCTCTGGCCCTTCGATCGAACCCGTGTCGGGAAGACCTCGCTGATGTACACCCAGATCACCGCGCCCTGCGAGATGGCGAAGAAGAAGATGAAGCCGACCAGCAGCCAGACCAGGTCGCTCTGATGGCTGTTCGACAGAAAAATCGCGGCGACGCCGGCAAGGCACACCGCCGTACCCACCGACCCGATCAGCAGCAAAGTTTTGCGGCCGAGCTTGTCAATCACTGACATTGCGAGGACTGTCGCCGCCAGGTTCATCGCCCCGATGATCACCGCTTGCTTGTCCGCAGACAGGCCGCTGAATCCACCAGCGGAGAAGATGTCATTCACATAGTAGAGAATGGCATTGATGCCCGAGAGCTGATTGAATAGTCCGATGCTGACGGCCAGAAAGATGGGACGCAGGTATTTGCGCTGGAAGAGGGGCTCATTCTTGGCCGACCGCTCCAGATGAATGGAGTCAATGATCTCCTTCAGCTCCGCCTCGGAATCCGGCGAACCCATTAAACGAAGAACTTCCCGAGCTTCATCGATGCGGCTCTGCGTCACCAGCCACCGTGAGCTGCGTGGAATGGCGTACAGCAAGAGGAGAAAGAAAATCGCCGGAACTGCAGCCACTCCCAGCTGCCAGCGCCACTGGACAGCGCCCAGGTTCAGGCTTGCAACCACGTAGTTGGACGCATACGCTAGCAGAATGCCGACGACGATGTTGATCTGAAAAAGACCGACGAGGCGGCCGCGCCACTTGGCCGGCGCTAGCTCGGCGATGTACACGGGTCCCAGCACCGATGACCCGCCGATGCCGAGTCCGCCGATGAGTCGAAAGAAGAGTAGCGAAGACCAGTTCCAGGAGAGCGCGGTGCCCACCGCTGAGACGACATACAGCACCGCCATGATGCGCAGCGCCTCGCGTCCCCCTAGCTTTTGCCCCAGCTCGCCCGCGGACATCGCGCCGATGATTGTCCCCAGCAGCGCAATCGATACCGTGGTTCCCAGCCCGCTGGGTGTCAGATGGAAGACTTGCGTAAGCTGGTGCGTGGTGCCCGAAATGACGGCGGTGTCGAAGCCGAAAAGCAGCCCGCCCAACGCGCCCACAAGGGAGCCTTTCGCCAGATAGTAGTTCAGCCGCATGTAGCTGTGACCCCTAGACGTGGACCAGACTTCGCTCGTCTGCCGTGAAGGGAAGAATACACGCTCCGAGCAGTCCCGCGTCCGGGCCCAGCTCTGCTGGCAGCACATGGGTGGCTCCCCGGGGATTGTTGTTTGCCACCGGGCTCTCCGGCGCGGTCAGCCGGTATACGTAGCTGCGGTGGTTCAGCTCTTCGAAAATCGCAGGCTTCAGCAGCTCCCAGGCCTGCACCAGCCCGCCGCCCACCACGTACAACGGCAGGTTCAATGTATTCACGAGTGCTGCGAGGCCGATGCCCAGCGCCCGTCCCGCGTCCGTATAAATCTGTCTCGCATCTGCGTTGCCCTCGAAAGCGGCTTCCGCCAGCGTGCGCGCCGACCACGTCTGTCCGGCCAGTAACGGAGCCGCACCGGCAGCAATCCGCTGGTTTGCCGTGCGCACCACCGCTGTCGCTGACGCATACATCTCAAGGCAGCCATCGTTTCCGCAGGGGCATTTCGCTCCATAGGGATAGATCGTCGCGTGACCTGCCTCGCCGCCCATTCCTGCTGCGCCATCCCAGATTTTTCCATTGAGGATGATACCGTTACCAACGCCTGTGCCCAGCGTGAGCATGCAGAGTGAATCAATACCCATCGTCAGACCGCGCCCCAGCATGCATTCCGCCAGCGCGGCCAGGTTTGCGTCGGACTGCAGGATGACACTCCGATTCAACCGCGTTTCCAGTTCCTTGAGCAGGTCGAATCCATCCCACCCGATCAAGTTCGGAGGATTATGCAGCCGCCCCGCCGGTAATTCCAGCGGTCCAGGAGTGCCAACACCGATGCCGGCCAGCGTATATCGCGGAGAAAAGCGATTCTCCAGATCGACGACCGCACCGAACAGATCTTCGACAACCGCGATCCGCCCTGCTGCCAGACGCGTTGGTAAGAGGATTGTGTCCAGCAATCCAGCGGCACGCGTGTAGGCTGCGATGCGCAGGTTTGTTCCACCCAGGTCTACTCCGATGGTGTAGCCTTGCGACTGATCGTTTGCCATAAAAAAGCGGTTCACCGAGCGATGCGGATCGAATGAGAACGATGTACTGTTATCGTTACCTCAAGCAATATACAGCAAAAGAAAACGGTGGCGAAAACGATTTCACCGGCTCGATTGTCCGGCGAGTTCGGTCAATCCGGCGAAGATCTTCGTCTCCCCCTCGCCAAGTGCGCAGACTTTGTCTGCCACTCCTGCCCGTTCCGCCGCTTCCATCAATCGCGGCAGGGGCTCATCGATCGACTCTTGTGACAGGCGAAATGTGCCGTAGTGCATCGGAACCATCTGCCGCGCGCCCAGATCGAGAAAGGCCTCCAGAGCGTCATCCGGGCTGGTGTGCACGCGACGAAAACCGTCCGGCCGGTACGCCCCGATCGGCAGCAGCGCAATCTCCGGAGCCAGCCGCGCGCCAATCTCCTTAAAGCCCGCAAAATATCCCGAATCGCCCGAGTGATATACCGACTGATGACCGTTCCGAAGCACGTAGCCGCCAAAGCCGCGATGCGTGTCGCGAATCATTCGTGCGCCCCAATGCTGTGCCGGAGTCATCGTGATCTCAACTCCGCCGACGTTCACCGATTCCCACCATCTCATCGGCAGTACGTGCGCAAAGCCCAGTTTGTTCACAAGATCTTCCACTCCACCCGGAACGATCGCCACCGGTGCCTTTCCACGCAGGCGGCGCGAATGACGAATGATCTTGCGAAGGGAAGGGAAGTTCAGATGGTCCATGTGCGCGTGCGTTAGCAGCACGGCGTCGATCGCGGGAAGATCTTCAATCCGCACTCCCGGCCGTCGCAGCCGATGAATCAAGACCAACCAGTTTGCAAAGACCGGATCGACCAGAAAGTTTAGTCCGCCAACCTGCAGCAGAAACGATGCATGACCGATAAACGTGACGGCCAGCTCACCCGGCGCCACCAGCATCGGTTTTTGCTGTGTGCCTTGTTGAGACTGGAAGGCCGAGCGGCCAATGAGATCAAGAACAAATCCCAGGCCAGGCCCCGAAGGTTGTTGAGAAGGTTGTCGTGAAGTTCGAGGCAAAGGATTCTCTGGCAAAAGACCTCCCACGTTTATCGATGCAGGCGATGACGTGAAGATTCCCTGAATTGGCTCGGCATGAAAGAAAGGGGCGAAGCAAAGCTCCTCACCCCTTTCGCGACTCAGAGTTGCGTCTAAGCTTGCGGTGCGTCCACCGGAGGAGGCGCAGTCGGCGCCGACTGGAAACCGATCTTCGCGTGCGTTCCATCGCAGAACGGCTTGTTTGCCGATCCTCCACACCGGCACAGCGAAATCGCCGGCTTTCCCGTCAAATCCCACTGCCCGCCATTCGCATCCAGCAGCTTGATCGTACCTTCGACGCGGTACGGACCATTCGGCCGCACCGTAATCTTCACTTCGTTTCCTTGCGCCTCGTTCTCAGCCACAAAACTCTCCTCAAAAATCATTCCTTTAGAGAGTCTAACAGCCGCATCGAAAGCCACCCGCTATCATGTTTCCAGCGCATGCTCACTCTCGACGAAGCTCAGGTCCGCCGTCACCTTACCTATGAAGCGCTCATCCCCGCCCTCGAGCAGGCGCTCATCCGCTTCGCTACCGGAGCCATCAAGCAGCCCGTCCGCACCATCCTGCCCGTAGCCGAGCACAACGGCGTCTTTGGACTCATGCCCGCCATCATGCTCGGTGCAGGGGGCGACCTCATGGGTGTGAAGCTAGTCACCTTCTACCACGACAACACGACGCTGCCCACGCACCAGGCCGTCATTCAGCTCTTCCGCGCCTCCACCGGAGAGCCACTGGCGACCCTCGACGGCCGCCTCATCACCGAGATGCGCACCGCGGCTGTCTCTGCCATCGCCGCGCGCCTCTTTACTCCACACAGACCGCTGACCCTCGCCATCCTCGGCTCAGGAGTGCAGGCTCGCGCGCATCTCCAGGCTCTTCGTCTGGTATGCGAGATCAAAGAAGTCCGTGTCTGGAGCCGCACTCCCTCACACGCTGATGCCTTCGCCTGCGAGACCGGAGCCGTCTCTTCGCCTCTCGAAGAAGCCCTGTACGGAGCCGACATCGTCATCGGCGTCGCCAATGTCTCCGAGCCCTTGATCCTCGGGAAACATCTCTCGCCCACAGCCTTCGTCGCCGCCATCGCAGCTGTAGGAGCCAGTAAGCGCGAACTCGACAACGAAGCCATGCAGGCCAGCATCATCGTCGAATCGCGCGAGTCCGCACTATGCGAGTCCGGCGATATCATCGACACCGGTATGCCCATCTACGCCGAACTGGGAGAAATCCTCGCTGGTAATATCCCACCACCCCCGAGTGATCGCCGCGCCGTCTATAAGGGCCTTGGCATCGCGGCCGAAGACCTCGCCGCCGCCCGCCTCGTCTACGAGGCAGCGTTACGGTGACGTGGCCGCCACATAAAGTGCAGCGGAATCCCCAGCAGAATCACCGCCGTCCCCAGCAGCGAATTCTTCAGGTTTTCGGCGTATGAGTAGTACAGCAGCACTCCTGCCGCTAAGACGAACAGCGCCGGCACCACCGGATACCCCCACACGCGATAAGTCACTGCCTTCGGCTGTCGTCTCCGATACACGAAGATCGTTGTTGCCGTAATCATGTAGAACAGCCATTCGGCAAAAATCGCCAATTCGAACAGCTGCTGAAACCGCCCCACCGCCAGCAGCAGTCCTGTCGTCAGTAGGGCCTGGACTACAAGTGAACTAGACGGGCTCTGGAAGCGCGGATGAATATCGGCCATGCGCCGGAAGAATAGCCCATCCTGTGCTGCGGCGAACGGCACCCTGGCCCCCGACATAATTGTGCCATTGAGAGTTACAAATATGCTCAGCGCCATCACGCCTGAAACCAGCGCCGCGCCCCACGGCCCCGTCACTACGCCTAGCGCAGTTACCGCCGGCCTCGGAGATGCCGCAATCGTCGCTGCCGGCAGAATGTATTGGATGGCAGCATTCGTCGCCATGTACAGCACCCCCACGATGCCTAGCCCGGCGATGAGCGCGATCGGCAGGCTCCGCTCCGGATGCTGCACCTCGCCCGACACCATCGTCAGGTCATTCCATCCGTCGTAAGCCCACAGCGCCGCAATCAGCGCGATCATGAAACCGCCGAATCCTCCATGCGCGCCGGCGAACACCGTCCCGAAATTCCCCCAGTGCCCCGTGCTTGACGCAAAGCAGAACCCTGCGATCACCAGGATCAGCACGCCCTTCAGCCACGTAAAGACAAGCTGAAAATCTCCCGCCCTCTTGATGCCGAGATAGTTCAGCCCCGTCATCAGCCACGTCATAGCGATGGCAAAAATCTGTGCCCACGTGATTACCAGCCCAAGGTGGAATGCCGTACCCTCGAGCCATCGAAACGTGGGGAAAATCGCCAGCGTACGCGCGAGCCCTGTCGTCACGCTCGCTATCGAAGCCGGCTTCGCCACGGCAAACCACGTCCACATATATAGGAACGCCGTCAGGTCGCCGTACGCCCTGCGCAGATATACATATTCGCCGCCGGTGTAAGGCAGCATCGTGCTTAACTCTGCGTAGGTCATCGCGCCGAAAAGCGACAGCAGCCCGCCCACAATCCAAGCCAGGTACACCAGTCCCGACGAACCCGTGGCCCGCATCATTTCCTGGGGAACAAGAAAGATTCCGCTGCCGATTAACGTGCCGACGACGATCGCCGTCGCATGCGAAGTATGCAATACTCGCGGAAGTTCGTGCGTGTGTTGTTGACGTGGTTCAGCTGAGGCAGTCGACAAGGCGGCTCCGGACCGGAAAGCCCTCAAGCTCTAGTAGTAGTGCTTGAAGTCATTCCAGTCTGCCGCATACGTCTTGTTTCTGCCATAACAAAGATAGATATTTCCGTGCTCCCACGGCATTGCCAGCGGATTGTTCCGTACTCCGGCAATGCTGCAGGACGCGTAAGATTTCTTCACTTCATCGAAGGTCGCACCGGTGATGAGGATCATCTCCTGCCCCGTGTAACCCTGCGGTCCCCAGATCCAGTAGCTCTGATGCCCGCTGATTGCCTGCGGCAAACCATACTTCGGTCCGAACAGATTGATCGCGCTCGCCTGGCCGTAATTGCCCGCGAAGATGCCGGTCACCGCCTGCTCATTCGGAGGCAGCGCGTGATAGATCGCGTTGACCTGTGCCACCAGGTCACTCCATCCAAACCGGTCTGCATAAAACTGCGGCAGGATGGTCGCGTCGTGATTCTCCGTGTCCTGCGGAGCGAAGCCCATCTTCTTCTCATAGGCAACAAAGCGTTCTGGCGGCATTACTGGAATGGAGAAAGGTATTGACCGGTAACCTACCCATATCAACGCCAACGCGTATGCGCCGATCAGCGCATTCTTCCACGCCTGCTCTCGAGCCCATGAAAACCACGCGACTCCGCCCGCCGCGAAGAACACCGGATACACCGGCGCCAGGTAGTAATCCTTCGCGTGCATCGCCATCATGAGCGCGAGGAACAGCAGATACACCACGCCCAGGAAACGAAACGGTCGCGCCGCCCTGCTCACCAGCAGCCAAACTACTCCGCTCACCCAAACCAGCACCGTTGCGGGATTCATCGCGAACCATTGCGCACGCAGAAATTCCAGCGGTCCCAGCTTCACATCCTTATCGCTGTGCTGCACGTCACGCAGCCACTCGAGAGTAGGGAAGTGATAGTGAATCTGCCAGAGCAGATTGGGCTGGGCAAGCAAAACCATCAGAAGCACGGCCACGCCAAACCACTTGCTCTTGAGAATCCTTCTCTGTGGCGTCAGCAACAGGGCCACCAGCACGCAGACCAGAAAGAAAACTTCGGAAAGCTTGTTCTCTAAGCCGAGGCCCGCGCTCACGCCAAGCAGGATCCACCAGTTCCGCAACGCCTCCGGCCGCTCCGCCTGCACAATCATGATCAGCGCCAGCGTGCACGTCATCCAGAAGACCGGATCGAAGCAGTTCATGGACAGAAAGCTGTCGATGCCGAGATAGACACCGGCGATCAGTACGCCGAGCATGGCCAGCGCGGCCGCGCGCCGTCCGCCGCCGAGCGCCCATGCCAGCATCCCCGTCAGAAAGACCTTCGCGCCGCCCGCCAGCGCCGGAATCAGCCGCAGCGACCACATATGGTCGTGCCCGAACAGCGTTTCCGTCACACGCGCTGCCACGGCTACCATCGGAGGCTGATCCACATACCCGAAGGCCAGCCGCTGCCCGCAGATCAGGTAATACATCTCATCGCGAAAGATGCCGTAGCCTTGGTGCTGCGCAATGATGTTCGTGATGATATGCAGCGCGACCTTGAGCAGCGCGAACGTAAGGCTCAGCCAAAGGATGGTGCCTGGGTTGGAATATTTTTGGGAAACGGAGCCTGCGATGGTCGTCGTGGCCATGTGTGAACCATACGTCTAAACGACAGGAAAGTTCCTGGGCATAAAGAAAGAATATTCTTGCTTAAGTACTATGTTCTTGCTAGATTATTTGATAGAGGATCATGCCCCCATGGATCTTTCTTTGAGCGAAAAAGTACGAGCAGTGGCCTTAAGGAAGTACGTGCAGCCTGCAAAAGAGGCGGGCAAGAGCGAGTTTTCAATTGCCGTTAAGGACCTGTTGAAGGACGACCTCGACAAAACCATGTTCCCCGGCAACAGGGTACCGCTCGTGTGCAGTGCGATCACGACGCGCGGATTTCAACGTGAGAATGGCCTGGAAATTATTGCCATTGACGGCCCAAAGTCGAAGACCAGCCCAACCGTCGTGGTTCACTACCGCATTGCGGCTGAAGGCCAAGCGGAAAGGCTGGAATCGACGCTGCCGGAGACGCCTATCGCTGAAGATTCAGAGGCGCGCGCCTACCGGTTAACAGAGAAGCTGCGCGGCCTGCTAAAAGAAGAGATTGCTGCTTACGGAGGGGCGGAGGGGTTCATGCGTTGGGTTCGTGGACACGACGAGGAAGTCGAGTGAGCCGAATCTATTGGGACACGATGCTCTTCGTATATCTTCTGGAAGACCATCCGCAGCATATACATAGGGTGCGGCGACTGCTGAAGCAGTCGTATGATCGTGGCGATTCTCTTTATTCCAGTTATCTCGGCTTGGGAGAATTGATGGCCGGGGTGCGAAAAACGTCCACTGCCGCTGACGCTTCTGTGATTCGCGAGACGCTCGGCGAAATGGGTTTTGTCTTCCTGCCGTTCGATGATCGCGCCGTGTTGCCCTTCAGCAGACTGCGGTCTGTCGAGAAGCTCAAGGTGGGTGACGCGATTCACCTGGCTTGTGCGGCGTCGGCAGGAATCGATCTTTTCCTTACGGGAGATCGACAGCTGCTGAACCGGTATGTTCCAGGGGTGCAGTTCATTGCGGACTTCTACAATCCCGTGCTTTAGGGAAATGCCAGTCTCCATTCAGTCTTCACTGGCGAGGATGGGAAAGGGCTCGGGGGGCTGCCGCTTCCGCGTGAAAATGCGCATAGATCAGTTCCGCCGTCTTCCTCGGAACCACGGCAATCAGAGCCTCCAACCCCGCCTGCTGCACGCTGCGCTGGCTTCCGAAGTGCTCGATCAGCCGAGTCCTTGTTCGCGCGCCTACGCCGGGAATCGTCAGCAGCTCCGAATCGCGGTCGCGCATCTCACGCCGTTTGCGGTGATAGGCAATGGCGAAGCGGTGCGACTCATCCCTCACATGCTGGATCAGGTGCAGTACCGGAGATCGCCTCTCCAGCACCACCGGCTCATTCTCCTGCCCGTACAGATAAATAATCTCTTCGCGCTTTGCGATTGACGCCAGCGGCTGCGTCGTCAGCCCCAGTCCTTCCAGAGCCTCCGCCGCCGCGTGCAGCTGCCCCAGCCCACCATCCACAAGAATCAGGCTCGGCATCGGCCGGTTCTCTTCAACCAGGCGCTTGTAGCGCCGCCCAATCACCTCGCGCATCGACGCGAAATCGTCCACGCCGTCTACCGTTTTGATCTGAAATTTCCGGTAGTCCGACTTCTTCATCGCGCCATCTTCCCACACCACCATCGACGCCACCGTCTCCGCGCCCTGAATGTGCGAAATATCGAAGCACTCAATCCTGCGCGGAAGCTCCGGCAACATCAGCACATCCTGCAGCGCCTCCCGGGTTGCTTTCTGCGACGGCTGCATTACGCGGAAGCGTTGATCGTAGCTCTGTTTTGCATTCTGCCCCGCCAGATCCACGAGCGCCCGCTTCTCCCCGCGCACCGGAACCGCAATCTCCACCCGATGCCCGCTGCGCTCCGCCAGGAGCGCCGCCAGTACCGCGCGATCCGCAAAGTCCACCGGCAGATACATCGCCCGCGGCACGTATTGCTGATCGATATAAAGCTGCTTCAGTAGCGCGGCGAAAAACGCCCCAGCTTCAAACGGACGCCGCTCGGGTTCAGCCTGCACAATCTCATCGTCTTCTGCACCAGCCTCTTCCAGCAGCAGAGAATCTACGTCTTCCCAGAACAGCTCCCGCCGGTCCACAATCTTTCCGCCGCGCATGTGGAAGAGATTCACCGCCAGCATGCCGTTCTCGTAGTGATATCCGAAGACGTCCGCATCGTCGCTATCCGCTGACGCAATCCGCTGCTTCTCGTGCAACTGGCTGATCGTCACCAGCAGGTCGCGATACTTCGCCGCCAGCTCGAACTGCTCCGCAACCGCCGCTGCTTCCATGCGATTCTCGATCGACTTCGTCAGGTCCGCGCCGCGCCCCCCCCAGAAACATCTGCGCATCCCTCACTGCCTCGCGATAAGCCTCCGGAGTCGTCAGCCCCTCCACGCACGGGCCCAGGCAGCGCTTGATGTAGTACTGCAGACACGGGCGCGGATGATACCGCGACAAATCCACCTTGCAGCTCGGCAGCAGAAAGCTCCGGTGGATCAGCTCCGCAATCCGATATGCCAGGTTCCCCGGAAAATAGGGCCCATAGTACGCTCCGCCGTCTTTGCGCAGTCTGCGCGTCACAAACACCTTGGGATAGCGGTCCCCCAGCGTCAGCTTCACATACGGATAGGTCTTGTCGTCGCGTAGCAGGATGTTGAAGCGCGGCTTCCGCTGCTTGATCAGGTTGTTCTCGAGCGCCAGCGCCTCGTGCTCGTTATCGACCAGGATGTAATCCACATCGACCGCCTCGCGCATCAGCGAGCCGGTTTTGGCGTTTGCCTGCGAAGCCTCCAGCAGATACGAGCGCACCCGCGACCGGAGATTCTTCGCCTTGCCGACGTAGATCACCTCATCGTCGGCGTTCTTGTACAGATACACGCCCGGCCGCGTCGGTAAACTTCGAATCTTTTCGTGTAAATCCATCGCAACTTTTCTCAGTCTAGCCGTTTGGCAATCCTGGCGCTGTCCGTTGCGCGATTTCCCGGCAACCACGTAAAAGATACTCGATCCGGGCAAAGAGCATCTTTAAAGTCCGAGGTGAGAAATATTTCATAAGTTATTCAAAAAATGTCTATTATTAAGTCATCACAGGTTTGGCATGGCGCTTGCACTTGGAATACGAAAGGAAGCACCGGCCCTGCGTCCTTAACGAGCCCGTGTTTCCCCCGTTCCCTGGAAGTTGCCCACGAACAGAACCTGGGCGGCCATGGTCGCCCAGGCGTGAAGTCCGAAAGCGGAGTTCGAAAATTATGATTCGTATAAAGTCTCAATCAGGCACGCTCTACGCAGTTTCCGTCTTGGGAGCGCTCTCGCTGCTCCTGACTACTGGCTGCAGCACCAAGAACTACGTCCGCAGCCAGACCACGCCTATCATCCAGCACACCAACGAACTTGATGACGCCACCGCGACCAACAATCGCAACATTCATGATGTCAATCAGCGCGCCCAGGCCGGCATCCAACAGGCTCAGACCTCCGCTAACACCGCCAACCAGCAGGCGCAAACCGCCGGCCAGTCGGCCAATCAGGCGCAACAGTCTGCACAGGAAGCCGTCAACCGGGCCGACTCGCTTGGCAGCGTGGTCGCCAATCTCGACAACTATAAGCAGGTCGCCGACGTGTCCGTGACCTTCGCCTTCGACAAGGCCGACCTCAACAAAGCTGACCGCGCCCAGCTTGATCTCTTTGCCACACAGCTTAGCGAAACCAAGAGCTACATCCTTGAAGTCACCGGCGGAACCGACTCCGTGGGTTCAGCCGCCTATAATTACGATCTCAGCCAGCGCCGTGCCCAGGCCGTGGTTCAATATTTGGCCGCGCAGCACAACGTGCCCCCGCACAAGTTTTATCTGATCGGTATTGGCAAGGATCAGGAAGTCGCACCAAACTCGACCGCTGCCGGGCGCGCCAAAAACCGGCGAGTCGAAGTTCAATTGCTTTCCAACATGACCGGCCAGCCCCCCGCCGCTCCACAGACCAGCCAGCTCTCTGTTCCGGCAAACAACCAGTAACAGCACTGAGGGTTTATCAGGGATAACGAACGCACCAGCAGCACTGAACGAGGGCAGACACTCCACATCTGCCCTCATTTTTTGGCGCCTCACACCTACACGCCGGCTCTTACATCGCCATCTGCGCCACATGCGCCGCTCGCACGTCATGGGCGCTGAACAGACTCAGAAACGGAGCACCCTCACACGCTGCCTCGACCGCAGGACGACCCTTCGCCTCTTCGCGTTCTACAAGGCAGACCGCGGCAATCACCTTCATACCAGCTCCCGTCGCCGCTTCGATCGCTGTAATCGTCGAAGCCCCGGTCGTGCAGACGTCGTCCACAATCAACACGGACGCGCCTTTCTCCAGAAATCCCTCGATCCGCCGGCCCGTTCCGTGCGTCTTCTCCGCCTTGCGTACCAGGAAGCCATGAATCAGCGGCCCTCCATGGCGCTCCAGCGCATGCCACGCGCTGCCTGAGGCTACATTGGACACGATCGGGTCCGCGCCCATCGTCAATCCTCCCACCGCCGCTGGTTTCAGCTTGTGCTCGCGAAGCAGTTCCAGAATCGCCAGCCCCGTCAGTCGTCCACCCTCGGCATGCAGAGTCGTCGTGCGGCAATCGATGTAGTAGTCGCTCTTCGCTCCGGAAGAAAGCGTGAAGTCGCCAAGCTTAAACGATATGCGTGAGAGCAGATGCAGCAGGGAAGTGCGATAGCTCGTAGTCATCACTCCGATTGTAGCTTTCACTCGCCGCTGGTGACTTCTTTCGCCACCAGCACCTTGCCGAGCGGGATCAGCATGCGCTCGGGTGCGGCTGCCAGCCGTGATGCCGTGTCAGCTTCGAGACGATCGATAAATGCGTAGCGTCGCGAGTCTCCGCCGCCGTCCAGGCTTTCCGCCAACGTCGGGAAGACCGAGGCCCGCGAGAAAGCCGCCCACTTGGACCCGAATACGCAAGCATCGCCATGCTGTTCAAACTCCGACCAGATGTGATCCTCGCCAAGGAAGACTTCAGCTTCTTTAACCTGGAGACCGCCGAAACGACCACTCTCTCCAAACGGAGCAAGAAGATCCTCTCGACTGCGCCCAACAGTTGGGATCACCATGCTGCTCAGTTCCTCCGAGTTGATAAATCCGCTGTCTGCCATCTCG
>Ga0207021_1069_pt1 | contig 27117 bp, 34 predicted proteins | sample Alteio_BWMinCont_49_FD_153496 | JGI IMG/M metagenome (GOLD analysis project Ga0207021, IMG submission 153496) | Enriched cells from forest soil in Barre Woods Harvard Forest LTER site, Petersham, Massachusetts, United States -... | ecosystem: Environmental > Terrestrial > Soil > Temperate forest >... | reverse complement strand
GGACTGTTAAGGCATTTTCGGAAATTGTGTGCCTTTTTCACATCACGCTGGGTCACCGCTCGCTACACCCCACGGACGAGGACCTGTCCGTGGGGACCCCGTCCCTGTTGGTCGCGTTGACATTAGTAATGGCGGCTTCGGATTACAGTATGTTACAGCCTCCGAGAGCTCGACCCTTAGCTGGCGAACAACTCAGTGAGCCTGGTTAGCTTCAGCAGGTCGCTCACGCGGGGCGACAGGTTGACGAGTTCGAGTTTAACCAGCCCCTTGTTGATGGCGGATACCTTCAAGCTAACCAACGCACCCAAGCCGGAGCTGTCCAGGGATTGCAGATCACTACAGTCGATCACAATGCGGCGCCGGCCGGTCTGGATGAGCGGCTTGACTAGTTCTCTGATTTCCTTGACGCTTTCGCTTATCAGCCTGCCGTGGCATTTGATGGTTGTCACCCATGATCCGTATTTGCCTAACGATTCCTCAATATCAAAATGGATCAAGGGTTTTGCCGTCACTGCTGCGATCTCCCTATTAGAAACAAGCCGCCGAAGGTGAAAAGCACCCGCAGACGGATAGATCTGCGAGTGCCAGTCAGTAGCGGGCCCTCCCCCGAGGTCCACTGCATTGACCAGAACAGTACCCGGCTAAGGTCGGTCTGAAAATCCCCCGTCGGTTTGCCACGGCTACTCTTCGGTAATGGTTACTGCACGGCTGAGCTTGCGGGATCTGAGTTCCGGAGAATGTGGCCGTGAGGACCCCGCAAAGAAAATGGGCACCTAATGGAGGCGCCCTAATCTTTCAAGGAAGTGATATTAGTATCCAAGACGCACCGCCGCGGGTCGAAAGTTTCACCGCGGCCCGGAAGGACACGACGTTCGATTCTCCCCCTCTCGTCTCAATCCATGACCCGCTTGAGCCATTGAGGGTCACGCATGCTGGTGGCATGATCCCTGCATGCGAGTCAACCTCATCACCCGTTCATCGGGTCAGATTAAGCCGGGCACAGGGGCTATCCCACTCTCCCTGAAAATCCGGCCTGCATGTGGACTTCCCGGCGAGTACGAGTACGCCACTGACAGCGCGGCACTGGTCTGGATGCTGCGCAGGCAGACAGATTTGCCTGCTTCCGTCATTGAACGCTTTGAGGAGAGAATGTACACCGCATTCAACGCTCACCTGCTGGGCGTGGAACTGAGCGAGAAGACCCTGACGGAGATTGGGTATTTCGTCGATTAAGGCGCTTTGGCAGAATTCCTTCTGGCACATCGCCTGTTGCTTACGCTTCGTGCAGAGCCGCGATGTTTCGTTTGATGATCTCGGCTGAGGCCTCGAGGGCTTTTCGCTCCGCCGCATTGAGGGGAACGGACAGGACACGAGCGACCCCGTCCCGATTGATGATGGCTGGAAGTGAGAGAGACACCTCCCCCAGTTGCATGGATTCAGGCGCTAGGCTCGACACAGTCAAGACCGCGCTCTCGTCTCGCAAAATTGCACCGACAATACGAACCAGGGCTGCGCTGATGCCGTAGTATGTAGCCCCCTTGGCACGGATGATTTCAATGCCTGCCATACGTGTTTCATAGGCGATCCTTCCCAGCGCATCTTCTTCGTACGGCAGTCCAAGTTCCTGACAAAATCCCTCAAGAGGCACTCCAGCTATGCGAGCGGAGGACAGCACCGGAATTTGGCTGTCACCATGTTCTCCGATGATGTAGGCATGCACGTTGTCGGAAGCCACGCCATAGTTCTCAGCGAGCCGGCGGCGGAAACGGGAAGTATCGAGAGATGTGCCCGAACCGATGACGCTGCTTGCCGGAAGCCCCGACCACTTCCAGGCGGCGTGAGTCATCACGTCGACCGGATTCGACGCGATCAGCAAAATGCCATTTGGGTTCTGGCGCGAAACATCCAGGACGAGACCCTTCAGTATCGTTGCAGTCTCCTTAAGACCGTCGAGTCGGGATTTCCGGCCTGCCTGGCTGACGCCAGTCGTGATAATCGTAACGTCGGCAGAGCAGCAATCACCGAACTCGCCGGCTAAAACGCGAGTGCGGTGTGAAAACCCGGCCGCGTCCCGCAAATCCTGGACATGACCTTCGGCCCTGCGCTGGTCCCGATTAATTAAGACGATCTCGGCTGCCGTCCCGGAGATTAGCAATCCGTATGCCGTTGTCGACCCTACCAATCCTGTCCCGACGATCGCAACTCGAGGAATCCGAGTTCGCGTCCGACTTTGCTGCTTACCAGAGCTATCGTGAGGAGGATTCAGGTCAGAAGGCTGCATTTGTTCGAATTCCTCCTTCTATTACGTCCGCGCGGCGGGTTTTTATTCCTGCCCATTCCAGCAAGGGAGAGCAAGAAGGCGGGGAATTGGGCAGGTGCTCACTGGCGAACCTCGACCCGACTTTCTGATGGCCGATGTGGAAGTCAAAGAGAATCAAGTTGTTCTCTTGTGTGCCGGAGATCTGACGACTGCCTGCTTGACTGGCGCAGGAATGCGGTACGCTCCTGGGTCGTGGCTCCGAAGCCAGGGTATTGCGGGACATAGCGCTTCGTTTCATCCGGACCCAAATTTCGAAATCCGTGTTCGATCCCGACACTGGAATGCGTGCTCAGGATTGTCCATCAAGTAGGTGATCTGCGACGACGGCAATGTCATGCTGGTGGCCGGAGCAGACATTGCCCTGAAATATTCGTCGACGCCACCGGGCTGGGTGAGAATGAGCATGCGCAGTTCCGGTGAATCGACATACCAGGCATGCGCGAAGTTTCGCGGCAGAAAGATGCATTGGCCAGAGGCGACTTTGACCACTTGATCCTGGCAATACGCCTCGATTTCACCGTCAAGAATGTAAAGTAACTCATCCTGATTGATGTGGATGTGAGACGGTGGTTCATGGCCCGGCGTCGATCGATCCTCGAGAAGGGCAAAGCCATTTCCTGTCTCCGTTGTCGACGCAAGCGTCGTCATCAGACTGCCCATGTAAAACCTCGTCTGGTCAACCGTCGATCCATGTACGAAAGTCTTTTCAATAGCTCTTCCTGCCTGTTGTTCCTGCATATCGTCCCTCCTGTGTTCCTGTGCCTTTCATGTGTGCACCGATATATTCTGCGTCTGCAGGGGCCGCAAAATCTTGTACTCTCCTGCGAAAGTTTGGTATCGCATTGCTGCCTAAGCGTGGAAAGCTGATGCCTAAGATGGGCAACTCTTGCTTTCCACCTTTAAACCATCCTTGAAGAGTGATATCCAACTGTCGGCAGTGTCGGTGAGTCGCCTGGCGTGATTCAGGATGCCGCTTTGACCAGGCGAGCCGTTATCGGCTTGTGTGTGCGGTGTTCTCCGCAGCCATTTCGGAGAGTATCGTGATACCTCAAACAGTCAGAAGTGAAGGTTCCCCTGGAGGGCAATGTACTTAGCGTGAACACAACCAGACTCCTGGCGTTACGTGGTAGGCCAACTTGAATTGATGGGTAAAGTGGCTTTGGTCAGCAAACCCTAAATCCACGGCAATTTGCTTCAGCGGGGTGGAGCTACTTAGCAGTAGCTCCCGAGCTTTCTCCACGCGCGCCTTCATAACGAACTGGTGCGGCGTGTAGCCGGTTGTTGTCTTGAACAGTCGGGCAAAGTGAACGGGCTCAACTGAATGGCACCGGCGATGTCGGCGACGGTTATCCCTGCATGCAGGTGTGCGCGCATGTAGTCCACCGCTTTGCGCAGACGTCGCGAGTCCAGCACCTGTATAAGCGGCATTGCGGAACGTTGCTAGCTGGTGCTGTAGCATTTCATCAGATGACGCGCGAGAACGATCGCAATTGAACTGCCGAACAGTGAATCTTGCGCTAAACCGCTAGTCACGGCCCCCTTCAATGCGAGGGCGATGTGAAACAGTGTAGAGTCTTCCTCTTTGCGGCCCTCCACAAACTCCGGCTGCGGCAGGCCGTAAATGCTGTCCTGCATGTAGACGGAGGGCGAAAATCGCCAAGTACAACACATTAGCAGATGTTTTCAGGCGTCGATGAAAGGTGTGTCCGCTCGGAAAGAGGGAGATCGCTCCCTTATGCTTTCGAACATGGTGCCAGCGACTGCCCCGCCGGTACTCACAAGTTATGGACGCGCCGATGTTTACAGCAATGACATGCTGGTTGTAGGACATGTCAGCAGGCTCGAAGGTTTTGTAGCTATGTTCTTCGAGTACCAGATCCGGCCACGCACGAGGATCGCTGGCGACCAACACGGAACCCACCAAGTTGCCGGGAAGGACCCTCCCCGCCTGAATCAACGGAATGTTGCTATTCATAGGCTCTTCCATGGCGGCCGTTGCAAGCCGAATTCCCTACGCAGCCTTCAATCACTATTGGTGAGGAGCTTCGCCGCTTTCTCTGCTTCCTCCCGATTTGGGAGAATCCTCGTGATAACGACATCGCCTGAGATGGCGTCTACCACCAGAAGCTCGTGTTCTTCGCTCCCGGGGACTTCGCGCACATTGGCGCAGATACCGAAACGCTCATTCGTGAAACTGTCAACCAAGACGGGTGTTTCTACTTCGGTGCTCATACTACAACTCTATGAAGCGACTCGGCCCGCCACAATCCCCGAAAGAGGTAAATGTTGACCCCTCATTCGAGGTGGAACGCCGGGACAAGACAGCCTGCCCGAAAGTTCTTGTTGGCGGGCAACAATAATTTCCTACTTTCATAGAGATATTGGTGAGTCTTAAAGTATTGAGTGAGAATGTCCCGGCCACCTGCGTGCTGGCCCAAATCGCTTCGCGGTATCTATGGGTCATGTGGCCCACATCTGGCTGCGCTACCATGGGGCACCCGGGGGGGTTCTGAGCGCCGATTTTTTGGGCTCCGTTATTGGGTGCTACGTTAGCGTAGATTTCGAACACAGAAGGCAGAGCAATGGTGAGAACGGAATTGCTGCGATTGAACGGTGCTGTGGAGCGGGATCCTGCCATCGACGCGTGGATGAAAAAGCATGAAGGTGAACTGGGAGCAATCGCGCACCAGTGGTTTGAGGCGATGCGAAAATGCGGGGACGAAGTTCGAGAGCTCCTACATGATGGCTGTCCAGTTGCATGTCTGGGAGATGCGCCCTTCGGCTACGTGAATGTATTCACTTCGCACGTAACGTGGGATTCTTTCAAGGCGCAGCGCTGCCGGATCCGGCCGCCTGTTGCAAGGCGGTGGCAAATTCATGCGCCATGTGAAGCTGAGACCGGGAACGCTCACAAACGCGGCGGTCCTGAGCAAACTCATCGATACGGCGTACTGGGATATAAAGTCGCGCGTCGAAAATGGCTAGCTCCGGGCCATCCGATGTCCAAAGCGAATAGAATTCAGCACTGCATTAGCAGAGGCCACCCATGACAGAGAAAGCGATCACCAGCATCTCACCTTGTTTTATCGTGCGAAACGTCACGGCGGCACTTTCGTTCTATTGCGAGAAGCTCGGCTTTAAGATCGAGTATCAACATCCGGATCACGAGCCTTTCTTTGCAATTGTGCAGCGCGATGGAGCGATGATCTTTCTCAAGGATGTCGGGGTGGAAGCGATTCCCAACCGCAAGCGCCATCCGTGGGCCGGATGGGACGCTTACGCCTTAGTACCCGATCCTGATGTGCTGGCGGCCGAATTCACGTCGCGCAGTGTCATCTTTTCCGAACCTCTTCAAGATACCCACGACGGTCTGCGCGGCTTCGAAATCGAAGACGTCGACGGCTATTTCCTGTTTTTCGGTCGTCCCCGTTAACACACGCGGCAGGGGACTCTCTCTGATCGTAAAAACTGCCCCACTCCAAGCCAGCACTGGGCTTGAATGAGCCACGCGGCTGGCATTTTTCCGGCTTCGGGCGACAAAACCACGCTGGGGCGACAAAACTACGTATGATACATGCCCGGCGACGGGGAACGAGCATTCCGGCAACTCCTGTGAAGTCAAGCGCTTAGGTTGTAGCAACGCGATTTGCTACACGATGGAGCTTATTTTTTGCCAACCATATGTCTAAGTTGTGAGTATCCCGACTTGTCTTTGTAGCGATTTGCAAAGACGCGAATAATCCCCAATTACTCAAGCCTGAAGGAGATACTCCATGAAACGATTCGGTGTTGCATTCCTGGCCCTTGCGTTTACGTTCTCTGCGTACGCAGCGAATAATTCGAAGACAGTAGATTTTACTGGCCCCGTACAGGTCGGCTCGGCGACGGTGCCGGCGGGACCGGTGAAGGTGAGCTGGACCGGAACAGGATCGGATGCGCAGCTGACATTCGCTCCGCGCGGGAAGGATCCGATCACGGTGCCGGCGCAGATTGTTGCTGCGAAGAATGGCACGATCGCGATATCGACCATCGACGTTAAAGGCGTTCAGTATCTGCAGGAAATTGAGTTGGACAATCTGACGCTGGTTGTCCGGAATGCTCCAGGGCCTGCCTCCAGTTCCGGAAACTGACGCAGCTGTGTCGGATTGAAAGTTGTCAGCAGAATTTGCCCCGGCTCGATATGGCGGTATAAGAGATTGCCCCATATCGAGCGGCGTGGCGACTTTTGTCCGGCTGCGAAATTGCCCCACTCAAGCCAACAAACCAGAAGGCTTGAGTGGGCCACCGTCCACGCGGAGGGTCGTCGCGCCTGCTAGATCATTCCTTCCAGCCGAACGTAGCTTGCTTCCATTCCGTGTTCCATGCCAGTTGAGAGCATGGCAGCCCGCGTCTGAGCGTCGGGGAGAGTCATGCGCATCGTCATCAAGGTACCCGCGCCGTCCGCATCGAATCTCGTTTCGACATGGTTGTCGGGTGTGGGATCGGGCAGGTGCATCCGCTCGACGTGGACAATCCTTCTATAAGGCTTAAGTTCCAGAAGTTCACCTGTGATATAGAAGCCACGGCCTGTGCCATTCGTCCACTCATAGCGGAACTTGCCGCCCGGTTTCGCCTCATTGATACAGACGGGCATCGTCCAACCTTCAGGACCGAGCAACCATTTCTGGATTAGTTGCGGATCCGTGTGGGCGCGGTACACGGCCTCTGGAGGTGCAGCGAAGCGCCTCGTCACAACCACGTGGGTATCGCCTTCGGTCGTCAGTGTCAACTTGCTCATCGAGTTTCCCCTTTCCTGTGTGGTTCCATGGCGGCCAGAACCTCGTCCAGCCGGTCGTAGTTTTTGTCGAGGGCTTTTCGCAGCATCGCAAGCCATTGGTCCATCGCTTCAATACCGGCCCTGGCGAGGCGACGAGGGCGCCGGGTGCCCTCAACGCGACGAACAATGAGTCCCGCGTCTTCGAGCACTTTCAGGTGTTGCGAGATTGCTGGTTGCGTTATCTCGAATGGCTCCGCCAGTTCCATTACCGTGGCCTCTCCCTGGGCGAGGCGTGCGAGAATTGCGCGCCGGGTCGGGTCAGCCAGAGCAGAAAAGGCAGTGTCGAGTATTTGCATAAGTAACAACTTATATAAGAGTATACTTATCGTCAAGAGGTTTTTCACTAAATGCGATGGGCTTTGTGTATTGGCCCGTCGGGTCGCTTTGCCTGAGGTCTGGCCGCTATGTAGGGAGTTCCGCTACCGGTAATGTGAATTCTCGGGGTCCGGAGCAAACTCCGGGCAGTTCCCGTCAGGGCACGCGCGGCACGGCTCGGCCCAGGTTGTGATCGATATCTGCCGTGGAAAAGTGCAACGGCTCACAGGAATCTGACGGGGTCAGCGTGATGCGTATGCACTTGGCGGCAGGCTGATTACTCTTTGCGGCAACGCTGCGGATGGGGATGAGAACATTGGTCTCCGGGTAGTATGCTGCGGCGCTGCGGCGGGCGATCTCGTAGGGAACGATCGCGAAGCGTGGCGCCTTGCGGACCTCTCCTTCGAAGTGACTGTATATGTCCACGATCTGACCGGCTTTGAGATTCATTGCCTGCATATCGAGCGGGTTCAGAAACAGAGCCCGCCGGCCGTCAAAGACTCCACGATAGCGGTCACTGAGTCCGTAGATGGTGGAGTTGAACTGATCGTGGGTGCGGATGGTTGTCAAAAGAAGCTCGCCGGGCTTGAGGTCATGCTTCGGAATCGGGCAGACGCTCAGCTTTGCCTTGCCGGAGCTCGTTTTGAAGATGCGCTGCTTCGCGGCGTTTGGCAGGTAGAAGAATTTCTCACTGGCAAGTCGCGCGTTAAAGTTCTCGAATCCGGGAATCACTCTGGAAATTGCATCGCGGATCAAGTTGTAATCCGCCGCAAAGCCAAGCCAGTTGGTGGTAGTACGAGAACCCAAGGTGGCGTGCGCCAGATTGGCAATGATCGCCACATCGCTCATGAGTTGAGGGGACGCAGGCCGAAACATGCCCTGAGAAGGATTGATAATGCCCATCGAGTCTTCACAGGTAACGAATTGCCTGCCGGACGCCTGGATGTCCTCTTCGCTGCGGCCGAGACAAGGCAGGATCAGGGCTCGCTCTCCGGTAATGAGGTGAGAGCGGTTCAACTTGGTCGAGACGTGAGCGGTGAGCCTGCAGCGCTGCATGGCGTGCGCGCTGTACACGGTGTCGGGAACATTGGAGAGGAAGTTGCCGCTGATCGCAAAAAATAGTTTGACGTCTCCATCGAACATCGCGTGCAACGTCTCGACGGTGTCGTACCCCCATTTCTGCGGCGGCTCAAAGTTGAACTCCTTTTTGAGCGCATCCAGAAAAGGTTTGGGCGGACGCTCCCACACTCCCATGGTGCGGTCACCCTGCACGTTCGAGTGCCCGCGGACACATACGGTGCCTGCGCCGGAACGCCCGATGTTGCCGCCCACGAGCAGAAGATTCACGATCATCGAGACATTGTCGACGCCGTTGCGCTGCTGGGTGACGCCGAGGCACCATGCGATGATCGTTTTCTTCGACGCTGCATACATCCCGGCGGCGGTACCTATCTGATTTCGTGTCAGTCCGCTTTCTTCTTCGATCTCCTCCCAGCTTGCGGCCTCTACATCTGCCTTCAGCTCTGCGAATCCTTCGGTGTAGGACTCGATAAATTCATGATCAATCGCGGAAGGGCGTCCGTCTCGCTCCCGCTCAAAGAGATCTTTCAGAATGCCCTTGATTGCCGCAACATCGCCGTTGACGCGCACAGGGAGGTACAGATCGGCAAGCGCCTGCCCGTGACCGAGTAGCGCAAAGGGTAGCTCAAGAGGATTCGGATAATCCTGCGGGTTCGGGTTCGTCACCCTCATCAGGCTGACTTCGGGCAGGGGATTGACGGCGATGATCCTGGCCCCCTGATCTTTTGCTTTTTGGAGAGAAGTCAGCATGCGCGGATGGTTTGTGCCGGGATTGTTGCCGAAGATAAAGATGAGTTCGCTGCTCTCCATGTCTTCGAGCGTCGCCGCGCCTTTGCCGACGCCAAGCGTCTCCACCATGGCCACTCCGGAGGATTCGTGACACATGTTGGAGCAATCGGGAAGGTTGTTGGTGCCGAACTGGCGCGCAAACAACTGCAGAAGGAAGGCGGGCTCATTGGTCGTCTTGCCCGAGGTGTAGAAGCTGGCCTGATCGGGCGAATCGAGACTATTCAGCTCGTCCGCGATTATCTTGAAAGCGTCCGGCCACGAGACCGCCTCATAGTGGGTCGCGTTGGCGTGGCGCACCATGGGCGATTGGAGACGCCCCTGCGAGTTAAGCCAGTAATCCGATTTCGCGGCGAGATCTTCTATGGAATGCTGGGCGAAGAACTCCGGTGTGATGCGCTTCTTGGTCGACTCGTCAGAGATTGCCTTGGCGCCATTCTCGCAAAACTCGAAGATCTTCCGCTTCTTGTCGGGGCTCGGCCATGCGCAGCTCTGGCAATCAAACCCGGTCACGTGGTTAATCTTCACAAAGGCTTCCGCGGACCGCAGCGGACCCATTTCTCCAATGCCGTAGAGCATGGTGTTCCAGATCGCGGGGATACCGGCAGCCTCTTCAGAGGCAGACCCGACTCTGAGGTCGCCAAGCGTGAAAGGGTTCTGCGCTTGCAGGGAGGCAGGATCGTTCGGATCCAGCGCCGCCGCCTGATCGCTGGGCACAGTCTGCACGCGCAAGTCCTGCTTGGCGCGATAATGTCCGTCCCGGCACCCCTCGTCCCCGTGGATTACATCTGTGCGCTCTGGCGTGCTCATTATCGTTTCTCCTTGCACCTGGGATCGTGCTTGGACAGCTATTGTCTACTAAGCCGATCCAAAAGACGAGTAGCTGCGGGGAGAAATAAATCTGTGTCGAACACCGGAAACGCTGTCTGCTATCTACCTGAGTGGTCGTGCGACTCTGCGCCGGCAAGGACCAATGACTGCTCCGGTGGATGTTCGGCGAAGTGGTCGAGAACGCTCTGCATTTCGAGGAGAAGCTCGTCGGCCATGGCTCGCGTAAAGCCGTGGCGGATGAGGATGCGTTCGATGACGAGGTCTTCGCGATTGGGCGGCATGGAATAGGCAGGGACAAGCCAGCCGCGCTCGCGCAACTTGTCGGCGTAGTCGTAGAGGGTGAAGCTTGACGACGCGGGATCTTTCAGTTCCCAGCAGAGGCCGGGGATTCCGCCTTCGCCGTCGTAAATGATCTTGAAGGGCCCGAACTCGGCGATCTTTTCAGCAAGATAACGGCCCAGGGCATTGCACTCATTCTGGATTTCGCGGTAGCCCTCTTTGCCGAGGCGCAGAAAGTTGTAGTACTGGCAGATGATTTCTCCGCCGGGCCGCGAAAAATTGAGCGCGAAGGTAGGCATGTTGCCGCCGAGGTAGTTGACTTCGAAGATCAGCTCCTGGGGAAGGTCGTGCTTCTCGCGCCAGAGAGCCCAGCCGACGCCGAGCGGGGCGAGTCCGAATTTATGGCCGGAGGCGTTGATGGATTTTACGCGGGGCAGGCGGAAGTCCCAGAGAAGGTCGGGCTGAGTGAAGGGCGCGAGGAAGGCGCCGCTGGCTCCGTCGACGTGGATGGGGATGTCGAGGCCGGTCTCGGCCTCCAGCTTGTCGAGGGCGAGGCCGATCTCGTGCACCGGCTCAAACTGGAGGGTGAAGGTGACGCCGAGCGTAACGATGACGCCGATGGTGTTTTCGTCGCAGCGCTTGAGGACTTCTTCCGGAGTGAGCAGGAGGCGGTCGCCCTCCATGGGGACTTCGCGGATTTCAACATCGAAGTAGCGGCAGAATTTGTGCCAGCAGACTTGCACCGGGCCCATGATGAGGTTGGGAGATTCGATGGATTTGCCCTGGGCGCGCCGGCGTTTGCGCCAGTTCCACTTGAGCGCCAGGCCGCCGAGCATGGCGGCTTCGCTGGAGCCGGTGGTGGAGCAGCCGATGGTGCTGGCCGCTTCGGGTGAGTTCCAGAGATCGGCGAGCATGTGGACGCAGCGCTCTTCAATGGCTGCCGTCTGTGGGTATTCGTCCTTGTCGATCATGTTCTTGTCGGCGGACTCGTCCATGATCTGCTTGACTTCGGGCTCGATCCAGGTGGTGCAGAAGGTGGCGAGATTCTGCTGGGAGTTGCCGTCGAGGACGAGCTGGTCGTGGATGGTCTGATAGACGGTCTGCGGGTCCTGCTTCGCATTGGGGAACTCGTAGGTCTCAGCCTGGGGGTCGTGGATCTCACGCTCGATCTGGCTGGTAGGGGCGGCTTTGAGTTCTTCGGTGTTGTGCAGGGGCATGGGATCTCCTGTTCGTCTGCACTCGAAGTGTATTTGCTAGCGGCGAAGGCAGGGAAGAAAAGATGGTAAATCGAGAGTGTTGGTGATCTGTCAGAGATCCACCTGTCTCCCTTTTGGGGCGAGGTGCTGCCGCCTCGTAGTGGCAAAGTCGCGAATGGCGCTGTTTATCACCTGGGAACGCGTTCGCTATTCCAGCGAAGTACCGGACCGGCAATATTGGATACCTCGGATACCAATGTCTGCAGGAGCGTCTTCGCGTCGCTGTGACGGGACAGGCTTGCACTTTGACCTGCCCAGAGCGGAAGAAGATCCGGCTTCGTGGCCTTCTCGGCAAGGATGGAAAGGTTTCTTACGAGATAGCGCTGCAAGGGATAGGGGAGAATCTCCACACCCGGGCGATTGAGCTCTTCGAGCAACTGATTATGTATTCCTCGGGCCAGCCTTCCGGTAAAGCCCCTGGTCAGCCCTGTTCTGTGGGCGTTGCCGCCGAGGATGGCATCGCGATGAAGCGCGCTGGCGCCGGATTCTTCACAGGCGAGAAAGGCAGTGCCGATTTGTACTCCCTCCGCCCCCAAAGCAAAGGCTGCGACGATTCCGCGAGCATCGGTGATGCCTCCGGCGGCGACGACGGGGACTGAAACGGCGTCCGCAACTTGAGGCACGAGCGAGAACGTTCCAGTAAGTGATTCCTCTGCGGCGCGCAGGAAAGAGCCGCGATGTCCGCCTGCTTCAAAGCCTGACGCTGCGATGACATCGACTCCCGCCTGCTCAAGAACGATGGCCTCATCCGGTGTGGTCGCCGCTCCGATAGTAAGGATTCCGTGAGCGCGGCATTCGTCGAGAATCTCGTTTGGTGGAACTCCAACGATGAAGCTGAAGACGGGCACTTTGGCATCGAGCAGGACCCGCACTTGGTCCTCGAACTTGCTCGGCACATAAGGCGTATAGGCGGGCAGTGTGCCCCCCAGAGCCTGAATGTGTCCCGCGAGGGGCGCCAGACTTCGCGCGAATGCTTCGCTGCCGGACGTGTGTGCGGCCTCATCTTCCGTCGAGACCCACAAATTGATCGCGAACGGTTTAGGGGTGATCGCACGAATCTCAGCGATCGCGTCCTTAATGGCTGAAGGGCTTAAGCTATGCGCTCCAAAGGAACCCAGGCCTCCAAAATTCGAGACGGTCGCTGTCAATCGCTGCGTCGACAGACCACCAAGCGGGCCTTGAATGATTGGGTACTCGATTCCCAGGATTGAAGAAATACGAGTCTTGTTCCACTGCGGCGACGAGTTATCGGACTGCTGTTGCATAGAGGCTCCCTAACCAGCAGGCATAAGCTACGGCCTGACTTTGATTTCATCTACGACGCGCTCAACATTTGGCACTTCTTTTGCCAGTTTGACGGCTTCTGCGCGTTGGTGAGCAGTATGAACACTGCCCTATAGAATGAGTGTTCCGTCTTTTGCTTCGTAATTGATGTCCTGCTGGTCATGGCTTTGGTGAGCCTGGAGCATAGCCTTGTACTTGTCTACGGTCAGCTGGGCCACCGTTGGGGGCGGTGGTGTGACGGTGAGTTCATTGGCAATCACGTAGTCACTTGCGTTCACGCGAGCAAGATCTGCAGCGTACCTCTTCCGTTCCTCGGATTGGACAGGCCACGTCCGGGTCATCACGCCCTTGCTGCGATCCTGCGAGACATTGACGGCACCGAAGCCATTGGTCATGAGTGCGCGGACGACAGAGTCTACCTCGTCCGGATGCTGCCGGGTCGCATGGGTGCTGCTGCAGTCCCAAATGAGGCACAAGCCAAGAAACCATGTCGCACTAATCAAGCTGGGTGTATAGATTTTTCCGAATTTCACGGTAGATCCTCCTTCCGTGGTTAGTAATTGACTTTTACTTCTGCCCTTGCGTGAACTCTCGTGCAAGGGGCGCAAACTCGTCTGCTGGACGCCCGGTCACGGATCGTCCAGGTCTGCGGACTGTCTGCCAGAAGAGTATTGCTGTCATGATGAGCGACACTAGAAACACGATGCGTGAGACCCGGTAATTGTGGTTATGGTCACGTACATATAACCCCGCCGCCTTGTTCTGCTACTCTGCGACTTCGAAGATGACATCGAGTTCGATCGGCATGCCGAGCGGAAGGCTGGCAACGCCAACGATGGCTCGAACCGATGTTTTCTCAATGCCAAAGACATCGCGAAACAGGTCCGAGACTGCGTCCGCAACTTTGGGATGGTCGAAGAAGTCTCCGGAAGTTGCGATGAAAACTCCCAGGCGGACGACGCGAGTCACTCTATCCAGAGAGCCCAAATGTTCTTTGGCCGCAGCGAGGACGCCCAAAGCTGCAGTGTAGGCAGCGTCCCGTCCAGCTTCGACATCGAGCTCTTTACCAAGCCGGCCAATGTACTTCGGTTTGTGGTCGACGACGGGGAGCATTCCGCTGAAGAAGAGAAGGTTGCCCGTCTGTACCGTCTCGACGTAAGTGCCGAACGGCGTCGGCGCGGCTGGGAGCCGAATGCCAAGCTCCTGCAAGCGGCGCGTCGCGCTGCCCGGCTGTGAACTCTTAGTGCCTACCATCGGCCCGCGTGCGCACCGCCGTCCACGTGCAGCACCTCCCCGGTGACGGTACGAGCTTCCGTCAGATAGACGACAGCCTTGGCGATGTCCTCGGGATCCGAGATCGTTCCCATAGGTGAAAGGGTCTTCATAAAGTCCTTCGGATTGTTCTCATGCATAGGGGTGTCGACAACGCCAGGCGCGACGGCGTTGAAGCGGATGTTGTTCCTCGCGTATTCACTGGCGAGGCTGAGGGTGATCGCGTTCAGTCCACCCTTGGTGATCATCGCAATCGACGCCGGAACGCCCGCGATGGGGTTAGCTGCTAGAGCGGCCGTGATGTTCGTCACGCTGCCGCCGGTGCCCTGCGACAGCATCTGTTTGACAGCGAGCTGGGTGATGAAAATGAAGCCTTCGAGGTTGGTGGAGACCAAACTGCGAAAGTCGTGAGCGGTGTAGTCCGTGAAGGGCTTGGCTATGAAGATGCCGGCATTGTTGACAACATGGTCGATCGATCCAAACTCCGCGATCGCGCTTTGTGCGACCTTCTCAGCCGTCGCTGCCTGGCCGATGTCTCCGTCGACGAGCGCGAGGTTTGGTGACGGCGCGAAGCCGGTCCTGGAAATGCTGCGCGAGGTTGCAACGACGTTATAGCCGCGATTCAGGAAGGCCTGGACAATGGCTGCTCCGATACCTTGCGAGGCACCGGTTACGATGACTGTCTTTTTACTTGCCACAGCTACCTCCTGCTGCTTTCTCGTAGAGACTCGGAGAGGCCCATGCGTGTTTAATCGGGTGACTACTGAACATCCAAGTCTACCGTCACTTGTGAGGGGATTCGCGTAATGCGTGTAAGAATTCGTAAAACTTTGCGTATTAAAGAGGGGTCAGGTTTGGTGTTCTGCCATTCCCGCGCAGCCGGGAGCAAAGAGCAGGAAACAGCTGATGGCAGCGACCGCCGCTGAGGAGGTTACAAAGACAGTTCGCGAATGAAATCGCTATTATTCGGGATCGCCCGCTCTCTCGGATTTGAGACTTGTACCTACTCACGAGAGTCCCACAATTGATGATTTCTAGGAATCGGACAGAGTTGGGGAAGGGGGAGCTGCCAGGAGCCCGAAAATGCGAAGGAGGAATGCGCAATCGGAATTTGCAGCTCAGGCCGGCAGAGCACGAAAAGGCTCAATGCTTCTGGACAATTTCTGGCAACTACCGTCTGAGCCGACGCAGTCCGCCGAACCGGGCCTGAGCGAATTCCAGACTGACCCCTGACCCCTCGGGCTCGAACTCCATTTCGACGAAAGCTGCAGCCGCCGCGGGCTCCGGCACGGACGCAGCCGGTGGCGTGGCATTTTTAGCGCGCTCCGCCATGCCGGGTCCGCAACAGCCGCCATCACGGCGTGCCTCAACGGGAATATGGATCCGGCTGTACTGTATGCCAGTCAGGTGCGCCTGGAGTACGACGAATATGTCCGAGTGCGACGGCTTTACTATTTGTCTGAGCGACGTTGGTCGGAACATCCTTTCTGGCTGGCGCGCTGCCGGTGAAATCTTCGTCACACAGCATCGTTATCCGCGACGGGCGAATTCTCCGGTGGACTGAGCCATCGTTGATGCCAGTGCGTTTGCGGCGATCGGCACGTATAAGGAGCGCCGCCTTTGCGATGGCACCACTGCCATGTACCTTCTGGTACTTTAACCGGCGCGCTCGAACCCACGATGGGCGCGAAACCCGCGCCAATCTCGCAGTATTCCGCTTCCTCCCGCCACTTCCCATCACTGACATCTAATTCCGCTACTCACAACGGCGATCTCCTGTCCCTGATGTGCTAGAGTCCCCGCTATGCCATGCTCGTTCCTCGAAGATGAGCGCTGTACCATCCACCCTATCCGCCCCTCTGCGCTGTCGTGAATACATGGTGGTTTCGCCCGCTGCTGCCAACGGTCGCGTTTCGTTTTTTGTGCTAAGCAGTATGATCCCGTAGAATTCTGATGTTTTGGAACAGAGGCGAAAAAGTGCGTCGATATCACCACATTGGAATTCCTACCAGCCAACCAAGGCCGGGAGAGCGCCACATCGAGCATCTAAAGATCTTTATTGTCGGACACGAAAACAGCGAGTTTGGCGTGGAATGGATGCGGTTCGAAGCGGACGCACCTGTTCCCGAGTTGGTCAGGCAAGTGCCACATGTTGCTTTTGAGGTGAGTGACCTTGCGTCCGAACTGGTAGGCCGAGAAATTCTGATTGCGCCGAACAGCCCATCCGATGGCGTGCGCGTCGCGTTCATCGTCGAAGACGGCGCACCCATTGAGTTGATGGAGTTCACCGACCCCAACCATCCGGATCGGCGTTAGGACACGACTTGGAGTTTCAAATCATTCCCGCTGTCACTGTCGCGTAACCTAACTGCCCGTGGTGCAACTAGCTGATTTTCTGCAAGACGGTCGGCGGACCCTGGTGCGCGATGGTACGACGTATTTCGCAACCGACGCGGCGACACGGCTTCTACAAGAGTGGTTTTGACCATTTCCGTGCTGCAGCTTCTCGAACACCCGGTCGAGCACGCCGCTTCTGGCCCAGCGGTTCATCCGCACGTAGATCGTGTGCCAGTTGCCGAACCGACCGGAAGGCCGCGCCATTTGCAGCCCTGCTCGGCCACATACAGGATCGCGTTGAGCACTTCCAAGTTGCTCAGACGCACGTTCCCCCGCTGCAAAGGCAGGGAATCTTCGATCTTCTCGTACTTCTGCTGAGTAAGTTCCATCCATAACTACTCTACCCAAGTTAGATGTCATTAGTGTGAACACGCCCTAGCGACTTCATGATTTCGACGTCCCATGGCTTTATCGTCATAGACCTCTTTGGGACATACTCGTCATTTTTTTGTCTCTCCGGTGGAGTTTGGCTGTCTTTCACGGGCATCATCGTCGCATCGAGACGAGTTCGAGTGGTGATATGGCCCGCTCGGAGTTGACGGCTGAGTACCAATCCGATCGATCCGGATGCCCCGTTGACCTATGGACTTGCCAGACGGTATCTTTCAAACATCTGGTGTTCGGGAAGGCGGTGCAATTCCGCCACTACCCCGTAACTGTGAACGCTGAGAGATCGGCTCTTTGCTCGAAGCCACTGGGAATTAAGTCCTGGGAAGGCTGCCCGATTTCGACGAAGCGCAAGTCAGGAGACCGGCCAGATGCCAATCTGGGCTTATCAACTTCGATGGGAGAGTTGAATAGCATGAACACGAGATTCACTCTGCGGATCGCGTGGCAGCTGCCTCAGGATCACTTCCCGCTTTGTCTTTGAGCGTTTGCCTTGGAGAACGCCGGAGATCGACCCATGCATGCAGGTTCGGCTCGGGATGTGACTCTCGTCCTGGGCGGTGTCCGTAGTGGCAAAAGTCGTTATGCACTCCAACTCGCGGCGCGTGCCCAGCGTGTCACGTTTCTTGCAACGGCTGAGCGACTCGAAGACGAAGAGATGCAGCGCAAAATCGAGCGGCACCGGACTGAACGGCCGCAACACTGGACGACGATCGAGGAACCGCTTAAGCTGGCTGTCGCAATCGGATCGGCAAGTAACTGTGACCTGCTTCTGATCGACTGTCTCACGCTCTTTGCGGGAAAAATGCTCGACGTTTTTGAAGACGGTTTAGCAGCCATATCCGAAAGCATCGCTGCGCTGTGCGCCGTCTTGAAAGCGCCGCCCTGCTCGCTCGTTCTGGTTTCCAACGAGGTTGGAAGCGGAGTTGTTCCAGCGTTCGAACTGGGACGGCGATATCGCGACCTGCTTGGTGAAATCGGGAGAGCATTTGGACTGTCGCCGATCACGGTTCCGGAGTTTCGCGAGATTGGCTTCGGAGAATGGGAAGAACTTAGCTGGGCGGAAATTGAGTCCCGCGATCAAGATTATGCTCGTCGATGGTCGGAAGCCTATCCGAACCTGCAGGCGCCTGGCGGCGAGCCGCTCGAAGCATTCCAATCCAGAGTCTTGACCGAAGTGAAGCATCTTCTCGATTTGAGCTCGCAGAGGTGCGCCGTGGTCGTCACGCACGCCGGCGTCATGCGAGTCGTGCTGAGGTCGCTGTGCGGACTTGGCGGGCAAGAAACCTGGGAACGGACCAGCGCATACTGCTGGTTTTTTCGCTATCAGCCAGGGAGACTCAGATGAGTGGAGTGGGGATGCTGGTAAGAGAACGTGCGGCCTGGGGCCTCGATCAGGATGAGTATCGCCCCGCGGCCTACCGCGGTGAACCGGATTTTGCACGGGCTCTCGTAACCAGGAGAACCTCGTTCGAGACCAAGTCAGCTCTCACGAAATTTGGCGACTGCAGATTGCGGGAACGATTCGCAGAACATGAGTCCCGAGCCGACCTTCGCGCGGAGATGGCCGCGCTTGATTGGTTTCTGGGCGACGTGGATATTCGGCTCCTCCTTGCTTTCCAGCGCAGGGTCGTTATAGATCCCGAAACACAGGAATTTTCCGTATCCGCCACGAACGACTGGGATGGTCTGATCGATATGCGCTTCGGGGACCCGAAGCCTGTTGTCTGTGACGCTGTTCGGAGCGACACATCTGTTCTGCTTCGCTCGACGAATCCCAACCTGCACTTTCGCTTCACGGACGACAACTCCAGTCCCTTGCAGTTCATTCCGGTAGTCCATTCTTTGAAGTTGCACAGTACCGTGGTCGCTGGTTTCTACGAGACGGCTATCATCGGGCATTTCGTTGTCTGCAAGCCAAGATCTATCATCTTCCAGCGGTTATTGTGCGAGTCCGAACGATCAAGGAACTTGGGACTGTGCGTCCCTGGTTTTTCCCGGAAGAGGTGCTTTTCTCAGCCATACCGCCGCGGGCCATCGATTTTCTCGATGATGGGCTCGTCATTGAATACCATCGCTCTCCTCTCATCAAGACCCTACGCATCACCGTGGAGGAGACGTATTCCCTACAAGGAGAAGTGCTATGAGCATTGCAACCAAACGTGGCGACGGAGGACAGACCGGGCTCGCCGGTGGCATCCGTGTATCAAAAGCTGATCTTCGCGTCGAGTCTTATGGCTCAGTCGATGAGCTGAATACGCATCTCGGCTTTGCTCGCAGTATCTGCCAGAACAAGGAGATCGCAACATGGACCGAGGAGATCCAGAGAGCGTTGTTTCGCGTGGGCTCTGCACTGGCGACGCCGCCCGAAAGCAGGAAGAAGCCGCCTGTGATCTCCTCTGAAGATGTGGACATGCTCACCGAGCTGGTCCACAAGATCGAAGCAACAGAAGGCATTCTCGCCGACTGGTCATTGCCAGGAGGGCACACCGAGTCGGCGGCCTATGAGATTGCGCGCACAGTTTGCCGCCGCGCTGAACGCAGTGTCGTTCGCTTCGTGGAGAACGGTGGAGCGGTCCAGCCGGAGGTTTTGGCTTACCTCAATCGTCTCTCGGATGTGATTTGGCTCTTCGGTCGTCTGATCGAACACATCGCCGGCGTAAACAGTCGGCTGCGCGATGAAAGCCATACTGGCCCAAAATTTTCCAGAGCGTGGTGAGCCCAGCCAATGAATCCGCATCCTCACTTCGATGAGGCCGAACGTAAAGCTGTTTACAGGGTGATCGCCGAGCGGCGCGATGTACGCCGGGGCTTTCTCGACCCGCCGGTGGCGGACGATCTAGTCGGCCGTCTGCTCACCGCTGCTCACAGTGCTCCCTCCGTAGGGCTAATGCAGCCATCTCGGTTCATCGTGATCCGGGATTATGGTATTCGCAAAGGTGTCCATCGGATCTTCGAGGCAGCCAAGAGGCGTGCTCTCGATTGCTATGCCGGCGCGCAGGCCGAACGATATTCCGTGCTCAAACTGGAGGGAATCCTCGAAGCACCGCAAGACCTCCGCGTCCTTTGCGATCCAGGGAGCGAGCGCCTCGATGCCGCCGACAGCCAAGGCGACGACCACCGACACGAAAGTGATGGTCATGTTGTAGTAAAGCTTTCGAACAGGTTTCACGAAGGCCCGCCATATGCTCCCAGCATAAGAATATTGTCGGTGGTGTCGATTAATGACATGCCCGCGGCGAAGAGCGTCGGCAACGCCATGATCGACCATAGAGATAGGCCTTTAGACGCCTCGGCAACGGAGATGCCCAGCACTACGATTTAGGCGAATCGGTAGACTGAAGACCGAAGCGTCACACGATGAAATCCCTCTCGATCCTGCCTTCGCTCATGTACTCCGCGATTGGAAGGGTAGCAAGCTGTTGCGGATTCGGTCGACGGTTGAAGGTTTGACGTAATAGTGTTTGAGCATGACACGCTTCATTCGGAAATATCCGATGGAACACAATCATGCACCTGATGGCACCAAGCCAACATTTAGGGAGCGGTGAATCCGATTTGCTCCGAATCAAGAGAGGAAATTTCGTAAGCGACCAACCACCCAAGGGTTGCTCGCGACTCGACAGGGGACAGTCGACGATTCCCCTTGACATTCTACTAGAGACGGAATTTTGATCGCCTAGAATATCTACTAGAGGCAAGGCGGATCGCGTCGAGCTGCTCCAAAGGCACTCTCGATTTGCTCGTCCTTCGTTCGCTCATATTGTCCCCGTTACACGGTCATGCAATCGGCAAGGCGATCGAACGCAATTCGGAAGACGTACTCCTTGTTGAACAGGGGTCTCTCTATCCTGCCCTTCACCGACTCATCAAGCGAGGCTGGATCAAGGCCGAAGAAGGCATTTCGGAAAATAATAGACAAGCCAAGTTTTATCGGCTCACGGCGAAGGGCCGGAAGCAACCTTCCATCGAGACATCAAAGTGGGAGATATTTGCGTTAGCCATTTGCAGGGTCCTTCGCCCCACGGAATAGGCTGTGCGATGAAAGAACAAAATCACCTGGACGGTTTGGAACAGGAACTCCATGACCACATCGAAGCGGAGACCGGAGACAACCTCGCCCGCGGTATGTCTCCAGATAGAGCGCGACAAGCCGCACGGATAAAGCTCGGCAATATATCGTCCATTCGCGAAGAAGCTTACTCAGTCTGGCACGGACCCGACTTTGTGGTTGTGCACAGTGTGTCACGGCAGCCAGCGCAGGATTGATTGAACACTCGCTTGCCGTTGGCAACAGCTTGAGGCACCGACTTTTTGCGAGATCACTAACGCCGGGATCGCAATAGCAATGTAGCCAAATACGAAGATTGCGACTAGAACAGTGAGCGAGACCTGTTTCACGATGACATCTCGTCGAGTTGAAAGGGGAGCTTGCGCAGGCGTTTTCCAGTGGCGGCAAAAATGGCGTTGCCGACGCTGGGACCGATGAGCGCGAGCGGCGGCTCGCCGATGCCGCCGGGAGGACGGCCGCCTTCCACGAGGTATGTCTCAAGCTGCGGGGCATCGGGCATCCGCAGCAGGTCATAGCTATCGAAGTTTTGTTGCTCAATCATGCCGTTCTTGACCGTGATGCGCTCTTTGAGGGTGGCGCTAAGGCCCATAAGAATAGCGCCCTCAATCTGCGCGCGGATGCCGTTCATATTGATAACCCGGCCGGGGTCTACGACTGTGATAACGCGGTCGACGCGGAGATTGCCGTTCTTTACCGCGACCTCGGCGACTTGAGCGAGATAAGTGGTCTTCGAAAAGAAGCAAGCGATACCGCGACCACGATTGGGACCAAGGGGCTCACCCCAGCCTGCCTTCTCAGTGACAAGGTCGAGCATCTGGATCGTACGCGTGGGATCGGCAAGCGTGCCATCGTAGTTGGACCTGAACGCGCTGGGGTGAGCGGCCGCGTTCTCGAGCAGACGGCGGCGGAAGAGGTACGGATCTTGTCCAGCAAGATGAGCGAGTTCGTCGATGAAGCACTCGACAGAAAGGACATTGAAGGAAATCTCGACGCCGCGCCAGGCTCCGCGAGTGACGCCGCTATCGACCGGAACATAAGAGATCCGGAAGTGTTGAGCAGGATAAGGCATGCCCAGCGCCCCGCCGAGCTCAAAGGCCTGTGCCTGCTTCGGGTCACGTTGGCCGATGATAGTGGTATCGGCGATGCGGTCGGTCCACGAAACAAGATTTCCTTCTTTATCGATGCCGCCGCGGAGGCGGTGCATGCAGGCGGGGCGGTAGCGATCATGAGTGAAGTCGTCTTCGCGGGTCCAGACGAGTTGGACAGGTCGCTGGACGCGGCGCGCGATCTGGAGTGCCTGGTGATCGAAAGTTGAGCCGAAGCGGCGGCCGAAGCCTCCACCCATGAAGGTGACCTGGACGGTGACGTCGCGCTTGTCGATGCCGAGAATTTTGGCGACGTTCTCCTGGGTCCCTCTGCCGGTCTGGGTCGGGGACCATATCTCGCACCGGCCACCCTCGAGCCTGACCGTGATGTTCATGGGTTCCATGGTTGCGTGGGCCAGGAACGGAAACTCGTAGACGCTCTCGATGCGTCTAGCCGCGAGGACTGTGTCAGGGTTAAGGGCAGTGTTGGTAAAGTTCCAGTACTCCTGAGCGTCGAGGCCCGCGCGCAACTGTGCGGTGAGGGACTCGGTAGACTCGTCGTGGTACTGTCCGGGCTTCCATTCGATAGCTAGCGCATTGCGGCCCTGGATGGCGGCCCACGTGTTGTTAGCGACGACGGCAACCTCACGCGTGTTCTTGTTGGCCGAGTCGGGATCGGTGGGGATATCGAAGACTTCGAGGACGCCGGGAATTGCTTTGGCTCTGGCGGCGTCGAACCGAAGAAGATCGCCGCGAAAGTAGGGGCACTGGGCGACGACGGCGTAGACCATGCCGGGGAGACGAACGTCGAGGCCGAACCGGGCGGTTCCCTTCACCTTATCGGGGATGTCGAGGTGGGGGATCGAGCGGCCGAGAAGAGTGAAGTCTTTCGGATCCTTCAATGAGACACGGTGGGGGGCCGGAAGAGGAAGCCTGCGGGCGTCTTTGACAAGGGCGGCGTAGGAAAGGGTGCGCCCTGATGGGGTGTGGGTGACTTGGCTGTTGTGAGCGCGGCACTCGGCTGCAGCAACGTGCCAACGGCGAGCGGCAGCGGCAATCATAGTCTCGCGAACCTGGGCTCCGGCTTGGCGAAGAGGAGTGTAGCCTCCCCAGACGGAGCCGCTCCCGCCAGTGCCATCGGCATTGTCGGCCTGAATGACAGTGATCCGCGAGAAATCGATCTCGGCTTCTTCGGCGAGGATCATGGGCAAGGCAGTGAAGACTCCTTGGCCCATCTCAGATTTGTTTAGAACGAGCTGCGTCTGTCCGTCAGCATGGATGTGGATCCAGGCGTCAAAAGGGTCTTGCGACGCGTCGGAAGAGGAATGGTGAAAGCGGCCGCGAAGGGTGAGGCCTACCACAAGCGCTCCGCCTGCGGCCGCCGCGGAGGTTGCGAAGAAAGTACGCCGCGAGATCGCGACGCCGCTTTTAACTGGAGCAGGGCTGGGCTTGGTGCTCACGGGTGCGTCTCCCCTGTGGCGCGGCGGATCGCGTTGCGAATGCGGAAGTAGGTGGCGCAACGGCAGAGATTGCCGGACATGGCGTCGTCGATATCGGCGTCGGTGGGGTGAGGTTTCTGAGCGAGTAACGCGGCGGCGGACATGATCTGTCCGGGCTGGCAATAGCCACATTGTGGGACCTGTTCTGCGATCCATGCCTCCTGCACGGGAGGTAGACCGTTCGTGGCAAGACCTTCGATGGTGACGATTCGCTTGCCTACGGCGGTTGCGAGGGTGGTCTGGCAGGAGCGGATTGCCGCGCCGTCGATGTGGACGGTGCAGGCTCCGCAAAACCCGATGCCGCAACCGTATTTTGTGCCTGTCATGTTGAGTAAGTCGCGGACCACCCAAAGCAAGGGCATCTCCGGATCGGCATCTATGGTTTGTTGCCGGCCGTTAATCTCGAGTGCTAACCGTGCCATTTGTCGACTCCTGATCAATGTTCAGGCGCCAAGAGGCTCTTCGCCAGCGGTTTGCGGGAAAACACATTGGAAATGCAGGGAAGGCTCACGATGGTGCAGTGAATGTGCAATCGAGCCGCTGACTGCGATTAGCAGGTTCGGCTCGCAGCAAGCAGGCTTTGCCATCCAGCCCTACTCATCTTCAGCCGCTGCCCATTTGTCAGAATGACCCAACCATCGCTCCGCCCTTCGCGGAGGATCTCGCCGACGCGGTCGACATTCACGATCGTCGAGCGGTGGATGCGTACGAACTTCTGTGGGTCGAGACTGCTTGCGAGTTGCTTGATGGTTTCGCGCAGCATCAGATTCTTCGTACCGAGGTGCAGACAAGAGTAGTAATCTGCCGCCTCGATCCAATCGATGTCGCCGACGTTGACGAAGAAATCCCTGTTGCCATCGGGGACAAGAAGGCGTTTCGCGTAATCATTTCGTGCGCGGTCATCAAGGTTCTGCAGCACGGACCTTAGCCGTTCCTGGGTCAACAGAGCCGCGTGCGAAGCGATGCGTTCCCTGACTCGAACCAGGGTGGCTTGCAGTCGTTCCATCTCGACCGGCTTGGTCAAGTAGTCGAGCGCATGCACCTCAAACGCTCGCAAGGCAAATTGGTTGTGGGCGGTCACAAAGACTACGACGGGCATGTGCCCGAGACCGATTTGCTCGATAACCTCGAACCCGCCTCTTCCCGGCATCTCGATATCGAGAAAAAGTACATCGATGCTTCTCTCTCTGAGCGTATCAATGACTTCTCGTCCGTTGCGGCACTCTGCGGAAATTTCGATCTCACCATCGCCGGCCAGGAGATATCGAAGCCGTTCACGGGCTAAAGGTTCATCGTCGGCGATGACGGTTTTCAATTTCATCTTCAATTGCACTCATAAGGGATAGTGATAGAGACTTCAAAGCCGCCCGATTCTATCGCCTGAGCGTTCATCACGTAGTCATCCCGATAGAAGTACGCGAGCCGTTCCCTGGTATTCGAGAGCCCAATGCCATGGCCGTTCTGAGATCGCCCACTCGTCCCTGGTCCGCTATCGCGCACTTGCAAGTGCAAATTTGATCCATTGCGCTTCGCCGACGCCTGGACAAGCCCCTCATTCTCACTGTTCGCGACGCCGTGGCGAATGGCATTTTCTACGATGGGCTGCAGCAAAAAACATGGAACCAGCCCGTCAAGAGCGGCTGGCTCAATCTTGATTTCGACGCGAAGCCGGTCCGCGAAGCGCACTTGTTCAATCGCAAGATAGTTCTCAATCATCTCCAACTCGCGCGATAGTGGTACCTTCTCCGGAGTCGTTCTCTGCAATGTACTCTTCAGGATTGCGTTGAGGTGGAAGAGCATGGTACTTGCTTCCTTTTGCCTTCCGAAGTCGACAAGCGTGGTGATCGCATTCAAGGTATTGAAGAGGAAATGGGGTTCGAGTTGCATCTGCAAAGCCCGCAGGTGCGCCGCGGCGAGTTGCTTTTGCAATTCCAGCGAGAGTAAGGCGTCGCGTTGTGCCCGAATCTGAAACCGGACTATGCCTGTGATTCCAAAAACAAACCCATATAGAAGCACTTCCATTCCGAAACGATTGATGTTGAGCATGCTCGTCCAGATGGAGAGCGCGGTTGAGTGCGCTTGCCATCCTGGGACAGTGAAGCCGAGGCCCCCTAGCAGCAGGAGATGAGCGATCCCTAGAGCCGATCCAACCAGGACATGAAGAGAGATCGCTTTCGCCGAAAAGCTGGACACCAGAGGCACTCGCTGACCGAGATTCCACATAGCGCTGGCGATGCACCCCCACCATTCCCAGAGCACGATCCCATACATTAATGAAGGAAGATGAGTTATTGAGCGGCATTCGCTCGCCGTGGCAAGGGCCAGAACAGTGGCAAGCGAAAATATGACGGCGTGAGCGTTGAGGCGCAGACCGGGATCCCGGAGCGCGGGCGCGAACCCCTCTCCCTCGGAGCTGGATGAAGCTCGCGTATATTCTGGACGGGCGAGTGCATTCATGTTCGTCCTTCCTTCCTAAACTAAGGCCGGCCCTCTGGAGATAAATGCGGGAACCATAGCTAGGCACTCATTCCTTCAGAATCTGGTTCTCGATAAGGGATTGATATTGCTTTGCAGCGAACAGCATTGTTTCTGCAGGGAGTGCGAGTAATACTCCGTCTTCACGACTGCTTGCCCGCACTCTGCAATTCTCACTGTAATCACAAATTGTAATTCTTTCGAGATCCCGCATTCGGCCTGGGCGCCGACTTGCCGGGAGTGAATACGCTGGGGTCAGGGTCATCGGGGGCCAATCGGCGAACTTTCTCCTGACAAGGCCCTATACCGACTCCCAATCGGCTGCTCGCCAAGCATTTTTCCGTGAACTATCTTTTTGCTCCCAGGAAGAAGCTGATTACAGACGCCTGTCGGTTGATCCTTTGATGCTGCTGCGCGAGGAGTGACTCGCGGTGTGTAGACAAGCTGACCGTCGGCTCGAAAGGACGCAATGCGGGAATCATTCCGGGCCAGAAGTCTTAGTGGGAAGTGCGGAAGTCAATTGCTGGGGCTCTTCCGGAGTCACGGCCGACTCGGAACTTACCGACTCTCGTTTTTTATAGCAACTTCAATTCTCGACGCGAACGCGAACCACGCCCAGAGCCATCATCCGCGGCGGGACATCGCGGAGAAACGGAATTCGCGTGAAAACGCGGATAAACCAAGAGATGTGCAATGTTTTTTGTTCCTGCGCCCGAAGCGCCGTCGCGATCACCCGCTTCTGGAGCTGCGTTTGAAAGGCGTGAATGATCCGTACGGGCCATTCACGCATACGTTGAACAGCGCGAAGCTGGTCGGTCGTAACGCGGCCATCGAGCAGAGGCTTTGTAAGCAGGTTGCCCGCCACGACGGCGTCCTGAACCGCGTAATTGATTCCCAAGCCGCCGACGGGGGACATCGCGTGCGCCGCGTCGCCGATCAGCAGCAAGCCGGGCTCGTACCACC
>Ga0207021_1068_pt1 | contig 27175 bp, 23 predicted proteins | sample Alteio_BWMinCont_49_FD_153496 | JGI IMG/M metagenome (GOLD analysis project Ga0207021, IMG submission 153496) | Enriched cells from forest soil in Barre Woods Harvard Forest LTER site, Petersham, Massachusetts, United States -... | ecosystem: Environmental > Terrestrial > Soil > Temperate forest >... | reverse complement strand
ATCAGAGCGTATGGAGATGGCGGTGGCTGGGGGACGAGCCCTGCCTACGTGGCGCTGGGGCCTGCGTCACCGGGCCATCCGGCCAATGTCTCCGGCAACTGGGCCATAGCGTTTCCATCCCCGCCGCCTTACCTGATGGCATTGAGCGCGGAAACACGAAGCTGCAGCTTTACCCAAACGGGAAACACACTCAGCGGAATCTGCATGGGACGGGATGGCAGTGGCGCGGTGGCCGGCGTGATTGATGGGCGGCAGGTGCGATGGAGCTGGAAACTCCCGCTGGATGACGGGCGCCGCGAGGGAGAGTTCGATTTCATCGGCATGGTGGGAGCCGACGGCGCGATGACCGGGCAATCCATTCAGGAAGGTAATCTGCTGGAGAGTTTCAAGGCCACGCCCGGCGGTGCGCAGGTCGCCTCCCAGAAATAGGCCCGTTACCCAGAAGGATGGGTCATGAAACGGTTGACGGGTTTGGCGGCGGCACTTGCTCTGGTCTGCATGGCGGCCTGGGCGCAGCCCGCGCCGGACAAGAAGATCGAAACGGTCATCGTCACCGCGCCCAAATTCCATGCCGGTGTCACGCCCAACGCCATCGCCCATGATTTCGTCAAATCCTTTGCCGCGCCTACGGTGCTGCGCGACGCCATCGCCCGCTGGCAGGTGGCTATCTGTCCGGACTTTGAAGGGCTGGCACCGCAATATGTTGCGGTGATGGAGGCACGGTTCAGGACAATCGCGGGGCAGGCAGGCGCGGCCATGAAGGAAAAAGGCTGCAAACCCAATTTGTCGGTCGTCTTCACGCCGCAGCCGCAGGACTATCTGGACGCAATCCATGCGAAGAACATGGATGTGCTGGGCTATCATGGCGCGACAGCCATCAGCCATCCCATCCAGGCCTGGTATGTGACCGGCATCCGGGACAATCGCGGCTTGGTGTTCGTCGACAAGGACGGCACGTTGGTCATTGATGACTGCAATAACGGTTGTCCACCTCACATTGGCAGCACCAGCACAGTTCCCAACCCTAGTGTTGGCGGTTGGCGTTTTCGCCCTGATCTCAGCAGCGATCTGCTCTATGTCACCATCATCGTTGATTCCAGCAAGACTGCTCACAACACAGTCGGGGAGATCGCCGACTATGTCGCCATGATGGCGCTGTCGCGGACGGAAGATTACGAGGACTGCCAGTTGATGCCCAGCATTGCCAACCTGTTGTCGCCTAATTGTGACGACAAACTGAAGCCGGCCGAAATCACCGCCAGCGATATCGCCTATCTGCGCGGCGTCTATAAAATGGATGCGGGCGCGACCTTGCAAATCCAGCAGGATCAGATCGCCGCCGAGATGGCCAAAGTCCTTCCGGCCCCGGCAAATCAGCCATGAAGTATTTTCCCCTGATCTGGGCCGCGCTGTGGCGAAAGCCCGCGCGCACCATTCTGACTTTGCTGTCTGTGACAGCAGCCTTCACCCTGTTCGGGCTGGCCATCGGTGTCAATGCTACCTATGCGGACATCGTCGCGCGCGCGCGCCCGGATCGCTTTTTTGTCAGCCCGCGCTTTGACGATGGATTCCTGACGCTGGCACAGCGTGACCGGATCGCCCACATGAACGGCGTGGTCAAGATGGGCTCGGATGATTTTTTCATCGGCTATTACCGCGATCCGAAAAACCAGCTCGTCCCCGACATGATGGACCATGGCATGCGCGATACGTCAGATGTGCCGCTCTCGCCCAAGCAATGGGATCAACTGGAGGCTACCCCCTCGGGCGTTATTATGGATGATCTTACCGCCGCCCGGTTTGGTCTTAAAGCAGGCGATGCCTTTCCGGTTTTGACAACCCCGCCCTGGCCGGCGCGTCGGGACGGGTCACGTCTCTGGCCCTTCACGGTCATCGATATCATCAAAAATCCCTTATGGGCCAGGGGCGGGCTTATTCTTGGCAACTATGATTATTTCGACAAGGAGCGGCCAGCCGCGCGAAGCAGCACGACATACCAGCTTCACGTCTTGGTCAGTAATCCCGCGCGTATCGGCGAGCTGACTGACCAGATTGACAAGATGTTTGCCAATTCTCCCAACCCGACCTGGAGCTTTTCTGACGAATTGTTGGCGCAACTCAGCACCAGCTACCAGTTCAATATCCCTTTGGTGACCGAGAGCGTGGCCGCGGCAGGGTTGTTCATGATCCTGTTTCTGATCGGCAACGGCATCGCACAGTCGGTGCGCGAGCGCATTCCCGAATTCGCCGTGCTGAAGACGCTGGGCTTTTCCGATATCGGTGTCATGGCCCTGGTTTTCGTGGAAGCGGCCATCCCCTGCCTCCTCGGCGCCGTCATCGGATTTTCCATCGCCTGGGCGGCGGCGGCCAGGATATCGGGTCTCAGCGTCCTGCAAAAACTGGCCATAGCGCCGCCCTCGCTGTCGCCGCGCGTTTTGGGCGTGGGACTGGTGCTCGCCGTGCTGGTCGCCGTCGCCAGCGCGGTGCTGCCGGCCTGGCGCATCCGGCGGCTGGACGTCGCCACGGCGCTGAAGCGCTGAGATGAACATCTTCCGCCAGATCGCCACCGTCACCGCGCTGAGTTTCAAAAGCCTGCCCAGCCGCGTCCGGCCTTCCCTGGTGATTGTGGTAGGCATGGCCTGCGTTATTGGCGTGCTGATTTCGGCGATGTCCCTGGACGTCGGATATGTGAATGCCATCATCTTGCCTGTAGCGGCTGTCAACGAGGGGGACAGCACGCTTCCCCACGATTCCATCGGCCCTATCCTGAGCCTGCCTGGAATACGCAAAGACACTGATGGGTCGGTCGTCGCCGATGCCGAATTCATTTACTTCATCCGGGCCGTCCGCAAGCCCGACGGCATGAACTTCCTGGCCCTGCGGGGCATCGGCCGCAAGGGCCTGGAGCTTCGTCCCCGACTCAAGATCGTCGCAGGGCGCATGTTCCGCCCCGGCGCGCGCGAATTGATCGTGGGCGCCGCTGCCGCACAGCAATTCGAGCATTTGAATGTCGGCGACAAAGTCATTCTCCAGGACGGCGAATGGCCGGTGGTGGGCCAATTCGCCACCGGCGGCAATGTCCTGGAAGGGCAGATCATCGGGGATGCCTACACTTTGATGGCTGCCGCCCGGCACGGGAATTTCAATATTGTGATGGTCCGGCTGGAGGCGCCAAATTCATTTGGCGTATTGCAGCACGCGCTGGCCGCAAATCCTGCCCTGGGAGCGCGGACGGAGCGCCTGTCCGAATATTATCAGCGTGTCTCCGGCGATACCGCCAGCGTGTTCCAGGCTATTGCTTACACAATGGGCGGAATCATGGCGCTGGGCGCCCTGTTCGGGTCCCTCAACACCATGTATTCCGCCGTGGCCGCGAGGACTGAGGAAATCGGCACCTTGCGCGCGTTGGGTTTTGGTGGCCTGGCCATTGCCGTCTCGGTAATTGCCGAGGCGCTGCTGTTGTCGCTGGCCGGTGCGGCAATCGGCATTGCGGTGGCATGGGCGCTATTCGCAGGAAAACACTATGCTTTTGCTTCAGCGCTATTCAATCTGACAATCTCGCCGGGTTTGATCGGGGTGGGGATTGCCTGGGCGCTGATGGTCGCCTTCCTAGGTGGATTACCGCCCTCCATCCGGGCAGCGCAGCTTACTATTGTCGAGGCGTTGCGGTCGACATGAAGACAGCGAACTCTGCCACCGTTTTGCCAATTGTCACATTGGGCTGGATCATCGCGGTGGTACCAATGGCTTTGGCGCAGCCAGTTACAAAAGACATAACCGATACAGCGTCGATCGAACAAGTCATCGTGACCGCGCAGAAGCTGTCGACGGAAATTGAAGGTTTTGTCGGGTCCTACGCAACGCGGTCTCTTGCGGGCACAGGAGTGATTACTCGCTGGAAGAATGGTATTTGCCCGGCGACTTATGGCTTTTCCGATCGGCAGGACAATGATTTTGTTACATCCCGCATCCGGCAAATCGCCGCGATGGTGGGAGCACCAGTGGCAGCACTTCCGTGTAGGCCCAACATCCATGTCTATTTTGCATCGAAACCACAGGAATTGCTCGACAGTATCCGCGAGCACGGGGGCTCGCGGGCTCTGACTGCTACCCCATCCAAAGCCAAACAGATTGCCATCATCAACAGTCCGATTCAGGCATGGTATGCAACCGGGACAAGAGATGAGCACAATGGATTATTGACGTTCGATGATAACGACGACAACGGTTGGGGTGGTTGTATTTGCGATATCGGGCCTCCCCCGGGCCCTGGTGTTAGAGTTCTCGACTCTGACGGGGTGCGCGCCAATCTACGCAGCGAGTTAGTGCACGTTTATGTAATTGCGGATGTTAATCAGACAAAAGTCTTTCGTTTCACAGCGGTCTCTGACTATATCGCCATGCTTGCGTTGACTGAGATGCGGACGTCTGGGGTTTGTCAGCAGTTGCCAAGCATCACCAACCTGACTTATTCAGATTGCGACGATGGACTAAAGCCCAATGAGGTCACGGACACTGACCTTGCTTATTTGAAGGGGATTTACAGTGTAGACCCCGGCGAGGGGCTGCGAAACCAGCAGGACGACATTGCCGCTGAAATGGAAAAAACGTTGGCAGCTCACTGACCAGGGAGCGTCAACTCAATGCTTAGAAAAAGTGGCCAATTCTGGCTGATCCGACAGTGTATTTTTAGCAAAATACACTGAAGCGCTTCAAATATCGCTGTAAAATCATATAGCTGCGAGCGCGCTTGCCGCGTTTCATTAAGTCGGCAAATCACTCCTATTGCGCTATTTTGGTGGGGAAGGGGACGGCATGAAGTATTTCCCGTTGATTTGGGCCGCGCTGTGGCGCCGGAAGGCACGCACCATCCTGACCCTCCTATCGGTGACTGCGGCTTTCACCCTGTTCGGAGTGATGATGGGAACCGACGCCGCGTTCCGCCGGGCCGAGGATGTAATCAATCGCAAGGTCGCGGTGATCTCAGCGCGGTTCGCCGATAATCTAACTGACGCGATGGGCCAGGAGATCACCGCCATGCCCAATGTCGGGGCCGTCTCACCTGGCGGCACGGTGTTCGGCTATTACCGCGATCCCAAGACCCGTGCCTACGCGATGATGGTGGGTGACGCAGCGGGCTGGCCCAACCTGCCGCTTTCGCCTGAGCAATGGGCGCAATGGCGGGCCAGGCCCGACGGGGTTTTCCTCAGCCGCCTGCAGGCCGCCCAATGGAGCCTGAAGAAAGGCGACATTTTCACCATCATCGCCCCCACCATCCCGCGCGCCGATGGCGGCCAGGCCTGGCGCTTCCGCGCCGGTATCTTGGCCGTCCGTTTCCTCAGCCACGCAGCCCCCAAGGCTCGCCCTGTCAGGTCATTGAGGCATAGTGGGTTCCCGCTGGCAACCGAAGGAACTTTCGGGCGCATGACCCCCATAAGGCGGGAAGATTTCCTACACCAGACCCAAGCTGTTGACCGAAGAAGGGGCGATAGCGGCTGGGGAGGCCAGAATGAAAACGGCGGCACATGGCCGCCGTCCCCTCTTTAGCCTAATGCAGTCGGTAAAATTAAATTGGACTGATTTTGGTGAATAAGGGCGTCGAGATCGGCAGCAACTTCTATTTCTGCGAGACGGCAATCAAATGGTTTGTATTTTTGCCGATATTTTTCGTTGAATAGGGGCGTTTCTCATTGATTATTTCTGCTTCCCCGGCCTTGTGGGTTACGACTTGTTTAGAGCCATCGGCAAAGGTGCGTTCAACGGTAGAATTGGTTATATGATAAATGACCATGGCATCACGAGACTGCATCGGGCCGGTGTCGCCCGGCTTATAAACAACATCTCTGACCAGCACCTTTTCGTTCTCAGTAAGAGTTTTCACCGTGTATTGACCGGCGGTTTGCTCCATGGGCATTTTTTTCATCGCCATGCCTTGTGCGAATGCTGTGCCTGAAAATGCTGACGTGAGCGTCGCTGCGCAGAACGCAGCAACAAGTGTTTTACTATTCATGAAGTCCTCCCCTTTTATCAGCGCCAATGTCAGCGCCAATCGCGTCAGAATGATTACGGTTTGAAAAGCCGTCAATAATGCATTGGTCCGCCGGGGTCGCCCTGGGGCGGCATTGATGCATTCGCGTTCGGCAACCGCGGCTACTTTTTGTGCAATCCCCACTGGTCGGGAATAATTCCCACACCGAATTTGGCTGTACCGGCTTCCAGATGCATGTTCGGATCACAAAGTAGGCATCCAACTTAGGGGGAAGTCATGAAGAGGGATGCGACTGTTGCCTCTACGGATAGACCCGACCAGCAGCGGATGCTGATATCGCGCCGCGGCGGGCCCGATGTCCTGAAGTTAGTGCATGAGCCCATCCTGGAGCCGGGCCCCAATGAGCTTCGCTTGCGCGTGTCTGCGGCGGGAGTCGCCTTTGCCGATGTGCTGATGCGGGAGGGGCTTTATCCCAATATGCCGAGCTATCCTTTTGCCCCAGGATACGATGTGGTCGGAGAGGTCGATGCCATTGGGTCGGACGTCCCTTCTGGCGTGACGGTTGGCCAAAGGATGGCGGCGCTAACGGTCACCGGCGGCTATGCGCGCTATATTCTGGTGCCTGCAGAGGATTGCGTGCGGGTCCCCCAAACCGTCGATGCGGCCAGCGCGGTCAGTCTTATCCTGAACTATCTCACTGCCTATCAGATGTTGTATCGCGTCGCAGCAGTGACGCCAGCAACGCAGATTCTGGTGCACGGTGCCGCTGGTGGGGCAGGGTCGGCGCTAGTCGAGCTGGCCAGGTTACATGGCTGCACCGTCTTTGGCACGGCATCGAAAGCCAAACACGCCGCGTTGACACAGCTTGGTGCTATTCCCATCGATTACCGCAACGAAGATTTTGCTGCTCGCATTCGTGAACTTACAAATGGCGTGGGCGTCGATGCCGTGTTCGATCCCATTGGCGGCAGTCATTGGCGCAGGTCTTTTTCGATTTTGCGACAGACTGGGGTGCTGGTCTGCTATGGCGCTTCGGCGACAACCCGAAATGGTCGCCGCAATATTTTGAACATTTTGCACTTTTTAATCGGCACACCACGCTACTCGCCGCTGTCCCTGCTGAACACAAGTCGGGGTGTGCATGGTTTCAACGTGACGCTGTGGAAAAAGGTTCGCCCTGACCTCTATCGCCAGGATCTGGCAGCCCTTTTGGAGATGCTCGCCAAAGGCAATATCACGCCCAAGATAGCCGCGCGACTGCCGCTCAAAGACGCGGCAGAGGCGCACAAAATGCTCAACACCGCGTCGGTGACCGGCAAGATTGTTTTGGAGCCTTGGTCGTGAAACCAGTCCAATTGCCGCAAGACACGGCACGCTGCGCCAAAGGGAAGCGGATATGAACGCCAAACCCGATCCGGAAGGTCATTCGGCCTTTTTGTCCTCCGACCGACTCGCCAGTCTCAGCGACACAATATTCGGAGTGGCGATGACCCTGCTCGCGACAACGCTGTTGCCCTCTATCCTGACTCTCAAGGGCTCGGTCCTCGACATGTTGCGGCAAATGCAGGGGGAGTTCGCCGCTGTGGCGCTTGGCTTCGCAATCTCCGGAAGTTACTGGGTCATTCAACAGCGCCGCCTGGCGATGACCCACTCAGTCACGCCACGGCAAACGCTGCTCCATTTCGTCTTTCTATTCCTTTTTGTACTGTTGCCGATCTCAACCGGCATTTGGAGTCGAGGTGGCGAAACAAGGGCCGTGGTTATGATCTATGGCGCTCATCTCATGCTAATCGCCATTGTAAACCTGCTGCTTTGGATAGACGTTCATCGCAGTGCGGTGGCCCATGCGCAGATCGTGCGGTCTTCTTTGGCGCTGGCCCTGTTCATCCTGGCATTGGCGATCGGTGCAATATGGCCTTTTATGGCCGTGTATCTCTGGTTCACGGTATTCGCGGTGTCTCTGGTAAGCCACAACCTCACACGGCGTATATATGGGCCGTGACAGGACGCCTTAGGCGTTCAGCCAGAGATGCAGATTGAATCCCCGTCAATGATAGAGGTCGGATTTTTCGGAATCGTGCTGCGTTATGGCCTTTGCCATCTGTGAATCCAGCCAACGGACTTCCATCTATTGATCGTGAAATCCACTGATCATAGGTCAAATCCCCAATATCCTCACTATCAACGGAGTGTCCAGCCACACATGTGGTGCGAAGGAGTGATATGCCCAAACGTGCACCCAAGCATTGCCAGTGCGGATCGTGAGTATTGATTTGACCATGCCAGGACCGAAGTACTGAAACATGAGGAATATTAGTGAGAGCGCGATATTCGTTGATGAATTCCATAGGGTCCAAGCTTCAAACAAATGCAGGACTGCGTATGTAATTCCGCCGAGGATAACGGTGGTCACGACCGAACCCGTAAGCCTTAGGAACCTAGGGAGAAGGATCGCATAGATGAACACCATGATTGGGAGCGATGTCCCCAACATGTATATTAAGAACGTAGTCGGCATGCCCACCAGCAACTGGTGATTACTAAGGCTGAAGATATTGTGCTCGAAGCCCAACTCGAATGCCGATTCCAATACCAAGATAACGACAATAAGCAGAAGATCCTTCCGGTAATCCGCCGATTTTAGGCTAAGCGCCTCATTTGAGTAGCCTCGCCAGCGGAAAAATAAGTACGGAACTGCCGCATAGACAAAGAAGTTGTAGATAACCCATGCGTACACGGCTGTTGAGGAGACGTTTGCGTTGATCCCGAATACTGTGCCCGGCAAGTGGAGACTGATCGCATAGCCTCCGACCCGATGGCCAAGCATCAACCCAATAAGCTGCGCCACGACGGCGTAAGCCACGATCCAGAAGACCTCGGTGCGGCTTTGAGCCAAATTTGGCGCTCTATCGGCAATATTTACGACGGCCCTGCGTCGCGTGACATACAAGGTCACTCCGATGAGCAAAAAAATGAAAAGGATCTGTATATTGGCGCTCATCAATTGAAAGCCAGTTGACATGTTGGCCATGCCGGGCATCGCCATGCCACCCCAATTAAAGGGCAGAGTCCGCACGCTGAGCGCGACGAAAGCTACGCTGGCAATCCAGATGGCGATTACCACTTGGACACTCCGTTGGCGAAATAGCTCTTTCGCACTGATCAACATGCGTTATCCTTTCAGAGGGCTACCTTCCATTGTTCAATCCGTACCGCTTCACAAACCTAGTCAGTTCGGCCTTGTCCGCAGAGGAAAGGTCCAGCCCAGTAGTAGCACGCCATATTTGCCTGTCCTGAGCACGACATAGGAGTAGGATCACTGGGTGACACGCCCAAAGCCTAAAGGACTGCCGCCATCACCAGAGGAATTTAGCGCCCTGGGCGATATTGCACGCCATAGGATTGTACCGAAAAGCATTTATCATCGGTTGCAGACGCTCGGCCTGATTGAACAGAAGTCGGGCACCTGGACTCTGACGGGTGAAGGCCATATCCGGCTCACATACGGAATCGGGCCTTGAGTGCCAAAAAGATACCGTATTCATCTACATAGGCAACAAACACGACTAGCCGGATCGCCTCCCTGATTTTGCGGGGGTACCTCCCGAATAGAGTTCGGCTCTGTTAGAGTTACTTAAGTTCTTTTCTAGAGAAGTTGATGGATCCGAACAGAACTGAACGCTGCCGCCTTCCACAACGCTGCGATATGGTGGCAGGCGTGGAGTCCATCGTGGGGCTTACGCCGATTTGTGCGTTCCCCGACAGCCGCCGCGAACAGGCTGTAATCAATGCTCTCGCAGACGAAATCAGCGCCAGCAGGCGGCTGAAAAAGAAGCAAAGTTCGCGCAGCAAAAAGTAAGCGCGCTATTCGTTTGTAAAGTCAGCAGGCTACGATAGCCAAAGCCGCCATTTAATTATGCGTGTAGCCAATTAGGAAGCCAGATTGCCTGCTGCCAGCGTTGCCAAGACCCCGCCTCCGATTTCGGTAAAGCAGCTACTGCCTTGGCTTGTCGCCGTCGCCTTTTTCATGGAATCGCTCGATACGACGATTCTGAACACTGCTGTACCTGTCATATCAAAGGCGCTGGCAGTGACACCGCTAAGCATGAAATCGGTACTTGCAAGCTATACTCTAAGCCTTGCAGTGTTTATTCCAATAAGCGGCTGGGTCGCGGACCGCTATGGAACACGGCGCGTGTTCGCGTTTGCAATCGGTATTTTTACGCTTGGCTCGGTATTGTGTGGGATATCGAGCAACATTCATCTCTTGGTCGCTTGCCGCATTATCCAAGGTTGCGGCGGTGCCATGATGGTACCGGTCGGACGACTGACGCTAGTGCGGACATTCGCCAAGTCAGAGCTCATTCGAGCGATGAGTTTTGTCGCCATTCCAAGTTTGGTCGGCCCGATGCTCGGGCCGATTGTCGGCGGTGTTATCGTGGCTTATCTACACTGGCGCGTGATTTTTTTCGTAAACCTGCCGATAGGCATAGCCGGTCTCATTCTCGTCTACCTACATCTGCCAGATTATCGCGAGAAGGCCACCAAGCCGCTCGATATTATTGGTCTCATCTTATTCGGCTCCGGCGTCGCGCTTCTCTCCTATGTACTGGAGATATTCGGAGAGCACACGCTAGATACCAGTGAGGTACTCGGACTGCTTGGAATCTCCTTCGTCCTGCTGTTTGGCTATGCGCTGCACGCGATCCGCACCACTTTTCCCCTGCTGGATATGGCGCTCTTCAAGATCCGAACCTTCGCTGCGGCAGTAAGCGGGAGCTTCTTTACCCGACTCGGTATTGGCGGGGTGCCGTTCTTGCTGCCTCTTCTTTATCAGGTGGGGCTTGGGTTCACACCAGTGCAGTCGGGCCTCTTGATAATGCCTCAGGCTATTGCCGCGATGAGCACGAAAGTTCTTTTGCCGAAAATTCTTGGTCGAGTGGGCTACCGAACGGTGCTGATCTCCAACACTGTCGCCTTGGGCTTTTTGCTAATGCTGTTCGCCACAATCGGCCCCGGAACGCCGTTTTGGCTCATTGTCATGCAGACTCTTTGCTACGGCGCCCTTACCTCATTGCAATATACAAGTATGAATACGCTGGTTTATGCGGATGTTCCTGTCTCCAAGACAAGCAATGCAAGCTCCATGGCCAGCACGATGCAACAGCTGTCGGTCAGTTTTGGTGTCGCGGCAGCTGGATTGACGACGGTATTTTTCGTACCGGCCAGCGCTCGCAGCAACCCTGCCCAGATGCTGCATGGCCTGCACCTAGCGTTTCTTGTACTTGGCGGATTTACCGTCCTATCGACCTTTGTCTTCAGCAGGCTGAAGGGTGGCGATGGTGCTGACGAGACACATCCGAAGACTTCCATGTTGGCGGAGTCTCCAGAGTTGGTCGCTGCAGGCCCCGGCGCTGTTCCCGCAGACCAGCATTAGGTTGCGTTTTGCGACAACCAATAGGGGTCGAAAAGTCGAGCCGCCGATAGTGCATATTTACCAAAATACACTATCAGCCATCGAAATAATCAATAGAACCAATAATTTATAATGGCTTTTGAGCAACGCGCTTACCACGGATGCATCAATTTTTGCAGCGTTTCGTGCACCGTTTCGCGGACTATCGAATGGCCCACATAGAAAAACACAGGATAGGCGGCCAGCTACCAGGCCAATACCGCGAACAGCGATGACAGCATCCATGCCGCGTGCGCGAATGACAGACGCACTCGCGAAACCGCGCGGAAAATGGCAATCGCGCAGGTGAAATGCCTCGCCGCGGCTGGCCAACAGCGTCACCATGTCGAGCGGTCGGTGCCAGCTGCATTCCTGGAGGCGGCGAAGCAGGGAAACTCATTGCTTAGCGCAATGGTTTTGTGACTCCGCTTCAGCTGAGGCCGACAGCGATTTGACGAAGCTCAGCTGCCGTATGCAGGCCGGAAATCGGCGAGCCGGGGACCAGATACTTGGCTTTCGCCAGATCGCCGATGAGCACTGGCTCAAAACCGATTTCCCTGGTCAACCGGCTTGCAAGATCGATCGCCTTCGGATCGTTGCCGGCGATGGGAACGCCAACCGGACCGCCCTGACCGGCGGGTCGGTTGGCGATCGCAGCCAGCGACGGGGTGTGGAGCGCGTTGAAGGCCCGCACGATGCGAGCACCTTTCAGCACTTTCGCCGCAAAGAGGCCGACCCCGCCTGCGCTCGTGATCTGATTCATCAAATCCTGGCCGTCGCGCGCGGTCGGGTTGGACACATCGACGACAAGCTGCTTGGTGGCAAGGGCGGAGCCGAAATCCTGTCCAATCTGCGGAACCGCGCTATAGGGTACGACAAGGAAAACGACATCGCTGAACGAGACGGCTTCGGCTACTGTACCAGCCCGGGCGGTGGGGCCCGCCGCAGCGACCAAATCCTTGAGATCTTCGGGATGCCGGGACGAGAACATCACCGGATGGCCCAGCTTGGCGAACAGCGTGCCGAGCGAGCCGCCTTCATGGCCAGAGCCGATGGTGGCAATCTTTATGGAGGTAAGACCGGCGCCTTGGGCGAAGGCGCGCGAAGCCCCAGCCGAGGCGAACGCGCAGCCGGCGGCCAGCAGGCTCAAGACGTTGCGGCGGCTGGTGGAAAAAGAAGACGGGTTTGTCATCATTCACTCCCTGGGGAAAATCGAATGGAATAATACCACACGGAGAAGCGCCAATTGGCGCATTAAGTCGGCAAATTTGCCTACTTCCGGGAGCGGCCGATAAGTCCGCAAGTTTGCACACGTCCTGTTGCGGCTGGTGGCAGGCGCCGGTTCGAACCGTGCGCCGCGGCGCGAGAATCGCCAATCCCAGCCCCACCCCCCCTGCTATTGACCGACGGCGGGGCCAAAACGGTAGCCTTCGCACTGCAAAAAATCCATTTCTCGAACGACCGCTTTTGGCGCAAAGCAGCCGGCAGGACAGTCAGCAATATCCTGCCGGATCGGTATCAAAGCTCGACCTGCTCTGACATCGCCAGAGCATCATCGACCTCGATCCGGCACAAATCTCGCATATTGGGGCGTCGAGGATGTAGGTTACCGGCGGCTCAGCTTTCGGCGCTTCTTGGCGGGGACGGGAAAGCGTGATTGAATCGCCGCCAGAAGCAGCAGAATGCTGCCAGATATCTTGGGGAGGACTTCCATGAAGAGTTTGTCCCGTAAATTCCTGCTTGGCGTCAGCTTCGCTTTCATCGTCGCGCTGGCTGGCGCCAATACACTCAACGTCAGCCTGGTCGGTGACGCCGAAGCCCAGACGCCGGGCGACCCCCTGGTACCCTGGTTCGAAGCCGATCCGCTCTGGCCCAAGCCGCTGCCCAACAATTGGTTGATCGGTTCGACCATCGGGCTGGATGTGGATTCCAAGGACAATGTCTGGATCATCCATCGTCCCGCCACGCTGCAAGCCGATGAAACCTATCTGACCCGCAATGACGGCACCTGCTGCACGGCGGCGCCGGACGTTCTTGAATTCGACGCTGCGGGCAACCTGATCCGCAACTGGGGCCGTGATACGCCCGGCATCCATGACCATGACTGGCCCAGTTCCAACCACGGCATCACCATCGACAAGGATGGCAATGTCTGGCTTGCAGCCAATGGCGCGGCCCAGCCGGCGCCTTACAAGCCCGGCAGCGCCGAGCAGTTCGCCCGCCGCGGCGGCGCGGGATTTGTCGAAGGTGGCGGCGAGAAAGGCCAATATCATGACAGCTTCCTGCTGAAATTCGCCCCGGACGGAAAATTCCTGGGCGAAATCGGCAAGGCCAATGGCAGCAAAGGCAGCCTGGACATCAACAATGTCCGCGGCGTGGCCCAGATTCGCTTCCTGCCTGACGGCACGCTGGTCGCCGCGGATGGTTACGGCAACCATCGCGTCTCGGAATGGGATCCGAGAACGATGAAGAACATCCGCATCTGGGGCGCATATGGCAAGGCGCCGAGCGACGATCCGATCCCGCACTATGATGTGAATTCACCGCAATTCGGCAATCCGGTGCACTGTGCCGAGCCTTCGAACGATGCGATCCTCTATGTCTGCGACCGCACCAATAACCGGGTGCAGCTGTTCAAGTTCGACGGCACATATTTAAAGCAGTTCACCATCGCCACGGCCACGAAAGGCTCCGGCTCGGCCTGGGAGATCGCCTTCTCCAAAGATCCGGCGCAGAAGTTCATCTATCTGACGGACGGTTCAAACGAGAAGATTCACGTTGTGGACCGTCAGTCCATGAAGGAGCTTTATGCGTTCGGCGGCGGTGGACGCCAGCCGGGCCAGTTCTATGGCGTGCACAGCATCCGAACCGACTCCAAGGGGAATATCTTCACCACCGAAACCTATGAAGGAAAGCGGGTGCAGAAGTTCATCTACAAGGGCCTGGCGCCGCTCAGCCAGGTGATGGCAAAGAAATTCAGCGGTAACAGCACCCTGTATCGGTAAAAGCAGAACGCTGCGCCCCCGCGCCGGCGGGGGCGGCGTGCGGCCCCTGCGAATAGTGCTAGAGCGCTCTTGCAGCGCGGAACTGGTGACCCAACCAGAACTCGAACTGGGAAGTAGGGATAACCAAATGTCCACTTTGGGGCGCAAACCGGACATTCGCCGCTGATGACTGCCGAGACCATCCGAGCAGTGGTTTTTCGATCAAAAACGCTGCTGCAGACAGTGTATTTTCGTGAAAATACACTATCAGCCGTCGAATACATGTCATTGTACGCCACCTACTAACCGAACCGCAAATTTACTTGAAGGGAGAGAAAAGCCCACTTGATTATAGTCAAAATAGATAGCTATGGAATGAGTGGCATCATCTTCAACTTTATTGCTGGACCAGTATGCCAACTTGTCCAACTCCATGTTGGGAAACGCTTCCTCATTGATCCAAGGGTTTTTGCAGGTCAGCGAGACGAGAGAACGCAGTTCGCGAACGGTGGGCACGCGCCAACCCGCGCCAGCTTTGTTCATGGCTTGGTCCCAGGTTAGTTGCTGAATCGTGCCGACACAGCCGACACCATCTTTCCACTGCTGTCCGACGCTGCAGCGTTGCCATGTCAGGTGGGTCTCCTGGTCATAGACCTTCCCGCCGGTAATCACGTAGCGCGTCGTCGGAGTTGGAGCATACCGCGACATGTGAGTATCGCAGTCCTGTCCCCAAGCCGGGTTTACTAAAGTCAGCGCAGAAGCCATGGCAAGCGCATACACTGGGCCTCTCCAAGAATTGCACTCTCGCCTCTTTTTCAGTACCAAAAGTTAAACCTTCCCGCACAGGCTTATTTTGACGGTTTTTCAACGTAGTCGAGCATCTCCCGCACATCCTTGACGTGGACGCCATTGGGGGCAAGCTGGAGATACTTTTGTAGCGTCTCCACCGTTCCCTGCGGCACCACGAGCCTGTTGTTCTTGTCCATTGTACTATTGGCGATAAGTAGCGAACCCTTGACGAAGTAAGCATCAGCTTTTCCTGGGTCGGCCTCAATTGCTTTGTCGCATGCAACCAGAGCGGCAGCAGTATTGCCGGCGTTGTAATAGGTGGCGCAGAGGTTGAAATACGCTGTCCCGGGACTGGGCGACAACGGGGCAGCCTTCTCGTAGGCCGCCTCGGCATCTTCGACGCGATGCAGCTTGAGAAGGCAATTTCCCTTATTGACCAGCATCTTCGAAATTGCCGCGTTGGTCGCCGCATCCGGCTGCCCGCTCTGTGCAGTCGCAATCGCGCGCTCGTAAAGTACGAGCGCATCCTGATATTGTCCGCTGCCCATGTCGGCGTCGGCAGCAGCTTGATCGCTTGCCCAAGACGGTGCCGCGCCACTTCCCGGCTGGGCATCGGCAATCGCGGACGGCAGCAAAAATGCCATTGTTAGCGCAACGTATAGACAAACTGGTGCGGATTTCAGCGCCTTCATGGCCAGCCTCTCGAAATGCACTTCACGCCCCGTCGTATCAGTACTAATTGCAACGCGACAGGTTATGTGTTTCGTGGCCGACGGATAATCCTCAGCAGGCCGCAGAGTCATCGCGCGCTCAATTCCGTGTGCAAACCTGGCCGAGATAGGAACATGGTGCGCAATTGTCGGCCGCTGGCGTCGCCCCATTATAGCATTCGCATTCCGCCCAGCACATGTCGCCCGAGCCCGGTGCATAGCCGGCGGGCGGACGGAACGTGCCCGGGCTGTCGACGCAATTGCCGTTGCTGTCCCGCACCTGCCAGGGTTTCTCGCATTGCTCCTGGTCGGCCTGCGCGAAACGTAGCCACGGCGTCATCGCCTTGTGAGCTTCAGCATGTTGAAACGGAAGAGAAACTGCACCCAGAAGCAGAGCTGCGCCGACGATCGATTGCGTCATATGCATGTTCCCCGAGCTGGCATTGCGACCTTAGTCTAGCGCAATATTCCTATCGCGACAAAATGCGAAAGGCTCCATTGATCTGACCTGGCTTTTTTTGCTGGGCGATGTGAGAGAATTGGCTTGGAAAGGAGCTGGTCATGCCGAAGAAGAGGTTTAGCCCAGAGCAGATTGTGACGCTGCAATGGCGGGTGGACCAGGTATCGCCAAATCGAGAAAAATTGCCAGAATGACTACGTGCTTTGGCCCCCTAAGGCAGTCGTGAAGAGCCTGAAGTGAAGGTGTGTGGCGCAAGTGGCCCACAAGCTGCCTATTGTCGCCGAAAAGCAGCGCAAAAACCGAGCTTTCAATAGTGTATTTGTACCAAAATACACTATCAGCGTTCAATTCAATCAATGAAACCATTGGTTTATAGCGGCTTTCAAGCAACGTGCTTTCCGCGGATGCACCAGTTTTTGCAGCGCGTCGTGCGCCGTTTCGCGGATGAACGAATGACCGCTTATGACCCAAAGCGGACATTCGCGGTCGCAACAAAATCTCAGATTTTGGGCGTATATGTCCTTCGCAAATAGGACACTATTAGTGGGAACGGATTGTCATGAAGTGACGTTTGTACCTTTTGGTGCAAGGGGCGGAATGTGGCGACAGAAGACAAGCGCGACGAGTATCTGCAAAAGGCCAAGGAGGCGGAGGAGCAAGGCATGAAGTGCCGCGAGCCGGAAGCGCGGCACGCTTTGTTCCAGATCGCCGCTAGCTATCGCCGCCTTGCGGACTTGGCCAAGTCATCTGGCTGCTAACCGCTGCTCCCCGTAAGTTGCCACGCGATATATTTGCCGAGATATAACCCATTGAAAGATTGCCATTTTTTATTGGGCGCAATCAAAGCCCGCCACTTATGGTGCACGGATTTGGGCGGGGTAATTTATGATGACGAAGGCGCATTTAGCGCGCGCCAAAGAATGCCGGGAGCGCGCAAGACAATTTATTGAACAAGCAGAGAAGGCAACCGATGCGGACATCAAGAAGCTCTTTCTAGATGCCGCCAATGAATGGACTGAGCGAGCCCGTAAGTGGGAAGAAGACGATAACTAGGTGCCTGACCTAACCAGCCCAAGCCCGCCCAATCGGCGCGCGCACTGTTGGTCGGGTCAGGGAGCCGAAGGGTGGGGCCACGAATGTTCGCTTTTGACCCAAAGCGGACATTCCAGGTTTTGGAAGTTACGTCGCGACCGTCGCACGCGTCAGCGCCCTAGCCGGAACTAATTGTGTATATGCGGCTGTTCGTGCAGAACCAAATTCAACAGGGATTTGTGAACCTCAATATGGCCGTTGTAGCTGATGAATCCCAGCTTTCGAAATCTGTTCATGAAGAAGCTGACGCGGGACCGCGTGGTTCCGACCATTTCGGCAAGCGTCTCCTGGCTGATTTTGGCAAGAATCGGCTCCGGCTTTCCTTCGCTGCCATAGTTCGCCAGAATCAGGAGAAGCCTCGCTAGACGCCGCTCGCTTGAATTGAACAATTGATCGATCAGGTCGGCCTCAATCCGCATGGTCCGCTTCAGGAGATGGGTCCTGAACATTTGGGAAAACAATGGCTTTTCTCGAAGCAGTCGATTCATTTCCTCTTTCTCAATACGCACAACAATCGACTCCGCGATGGCATTTACGGTAGCTATACGCAGGGCCTGGCCCGAAATGCAGCCTTCACCGAAAAATTCATCCGGTCCCAGGATGGAAACAATCGCTTCCTTTCCCCGGTCCGATATAATCGAGACCCTCACCTTGCCCTTCTGAACATAGAAGACTGCATCGGCGACGTCTCCCTGTTTGAAAACGGCCTGGTTCTTCGAGTAATTTGTTATGCTTCGTCCTTTGCCGGCCTGGGCAAGATAGTCAGCCGGCCGTAAAGGCGCTGTTGGCAACCTCATGATCACTCGTTCTCGCCGATAAATGAAGGATTACTCCAGATCTGGGGCGACATCATCGTGTGCCCAATGATCGGGATTGATGAAATGGTAACGCTTCGAAGGAACTAAAGTTCCCGAGAGCGACGTACCCCGGCTAACGCCGATGGCCAAATTATCGGATGTGGCGAAAGCCTTGCTGCGGCCTTCGTTCCATTTCAAAGCAACAAAGGGCCGGTGACTTTCGCCACCAGCCCCTCGGAGCGCCCCTTGAATCAGGCACATCTTATATCTCGGCCCGCGCGGTATAGTCGGTGGTCTGCGCCACAGAGAATGCAATAAAAGAGTTGCAGGGCACACTTTACGCCTCAGAGGCTTCCGAATAGCGTCCTTTCATCGTGCCGCCGCATCACGCATTGGTCGAATGTCCGCTTGGCGCAATGCGGACATTCGGCTGACCTCGGCTGACCTCGGCTGAATGACCGCTTCTGACCCAGAGCGGACGTTACAGCACACGAAACCCGCGCTTTTGCGCCTCGCCCGACATAGCGTGAACGCCGCGACGTTTATTGCATGACGTTGCGTCTGGATCGCAGCAGCACGTGGGTGCAAACCACAGTCGCGGGCATCTCTTGAGCATTAAATAAGTTCGCGCATACCTCTAATACGTTGCGCCATCGCTCTCATTATATAATACGCGAAATGCGGCACCGTTTCTATCATGGATTGAAATGCCCGCTCGTCAAGAATTGAAACCTCAGCTGTATTTCGCACCCGAGCTGTTGCTGTAAGAGGGCCGCCATCAATGACTGACATAAAGCCGATTGCGTCGTTCGGCCCGCAAAGATCAACTATTCTATCATGCGTCAGAATTTCGATCATGCCAGAATGAATTATATAAACGCTGTTTCCAGTGTCTCCTTCCTTGAAAATGATACTTCCTCGCTGGAAGGTCATGGTCGTGCCGGCTTGCCTGGCGAACATTTGCATATCCAGTGCTGGTATCTTATCGCTCAACTCGTACTCCCTCGATGAAATTACCACGACCGGCAACCACGCCGACTATATCGATATAAATCGTCCGGCTCGCCAAAGCAAAAGCGCTCTTGGCCGTGACCACGTGCCCAATAGGCCGACCGTGTTTAGGCCAAGATCAGGAAGTTGCTGCTCAAAAACTGCTTCGCGATGGCATAGGTATTCTGAAAGTGGCACGCACCCTAAAAATTGATACTGGCACCGTCTCCAGAATTTCGGCCCAGCTACGGAAATAATTCAGGGCGGGTCACTCGGCCATGTTCTGCAAGCAAGATCAGATGCACTGAATTGCCTCGAGTGTTCCATCGTCCCGCCGATGCAAACCACAGATATGCTCCCCGCCCTCAAACTCCATGCCATAGACGGTCAAGAAATCGAGATCGGTGGCGCCGCCGTCCAGCTGGACTACCTGCTAGGCGCTGCTCATGGTTGTGACCCAGCGGCTCGATTATACAGATTTATACAACGATCCCACTCGATACGAGATTGGGCCCAAGCTGTTTGAATATCTGTTGTATTTGGATCGTCGCCTGCGGGGATGTTGCATACGATATTCGAGTCGATCCCAACAAAGAAATCGGCAGCAATATTAGGGTATCCGTCTTGGGGAACGTCCGCCATGTAGCTGCAGCTTGCGCATACGTAGCCTGCTTCGCCGGGATTATCGCTTAGCGGAGACTTGAATGGTAAGGGACCCATTATCCACAAGATCCACTTTCCGCAAGTGTTATGGAGACTTAAGGCAATGCCAGCGGCATATCGGCCAGGTGGCTGGATAAAGTCTATGCAGTTTGCTAGGTCCCGTTCCACAAACAAATTGTATTGCCCGGCCTCACGGATCACACCATCGCTTGCCCCAGCAACACCGTTATTGGGGGGCCCTTGAGCTACGCCGTGGCTATTCTTAAAATCACTGAGGGCAGCGTTGACTGCGTTACCAACTGACTCCTTCAGCCTTTGGTTGGCTTCTATGAGCCCTTCCGCAGTCTGCTCAATCGAAGTGTCAAAAGGTTGCTGATTGGCGGCGGCCTGTGCCTTCGCAGCTTCAAAAGCGTTAACGAGGCATGTTTGGAATGCGTCTGATTGGGCAATGAAATTACTGACATTGGCGAGAGCAATTTTCATTTGCTCGTTGGTGGCAGTCGCGCCGTTAATACCCGCAGGGGCAACTGGCTCCGCACATTGTGCTAGTGCGGGTGCTGCGGTTCCTAAGAGAGAGCCTAAAACGAAAACAGCTGGCGAGAGCCACCTATCCAAACAATTTGCTTTTTTGTACTCAATCCATAAAGCCTGCAGTTCCGGTTCAGGGATCGCTCTGCGTGCGGCGAATTGTGGAATAGCACTTAGGGTCATTTCTTCATCGAGCCAGGATGGCGCATGCAACACCATGGCGCTCGATTTGATCGCCTCTTCGGTGGCTGTCCGCCGGATATGAGGGTTTTTGTATTTGTGCGCGAGGTCCGCGACCGCGATATTCGCATCGAGAAAGCGTTTTCACGCGTTCGGTAGCGTCTGAATCCGGCACCCATCACCCCAGACTGAGTCGCGTAGTTGACTGCCTGATTCGGGTGTCTCTTTTATGAAGTGGTGCAGCAGGAGCACGCGCAATCATTCAGCCTAATGAATAGAGGCAAAAGTTGCTGCCGGATCAAGGTTGTGCGGTGGGATGACGTTCAAAGTCCCTACAAAAGCACGAAATATGGCTTTTGGATCGGAGCAACGGCAGAAGTGCGCATGCTTAGAAACATCGCGCAGACAATAACTCTGACCGAGTCCGCTTCCCAAATCAACGCCATGCTTCGTGCTCGCGTATAAGGCAGCTTTCTCCTGCTGAGATTCCAGCAGTTCCAAAGAATGACAAACCGCCTGCGATTCGGGCAGAGAGCGCCTTAATTTTTTGCATAAATATTCTATGTCACTGTTTGTCACATAACTAACAACGCTCGGTCGCGCGAACGTCAGATCACATTCGCATTTTTTCCCGATCATCTTCATCAATTTACCAAACTGGGGATGAGCATGTTGGGACTGAAATCTTTTCGCGCGCGTTTATTGCTTTCTGGCTGCGGAGCCATGGCTCTGGCAATTCTTGCGGCCGGCGCGGCCAAGGCTCAGGACCAGAATCAAAGTGCAATAGAAAATGTGGTTGTGACTGGCCAGGCATATGCGTTGCAGAAATCCATAGATGACAAGCGGGAGGCCACGGTGGTTTCCGATGGAATTGCCGCCGACGAGATTGGCCAGACCCCTGAATTCGGAATCGGGGATGCGTTGCGGAAAGTCCCAGGTCTGACGCTGGTGATAAACAATGGGCGGGGCGAAGACCAATTTCTCACGATTCGTGGCCTAAACCCGGATTACGACACGACGACGGTGGATGGCATGGCGCTCCCGTCCACCGAGGAAACGGTTCGTTCCGTCTCGCTTGATGTCATCCCCTCTGTTTTGGTCAATTCCGTCGACGTGAACAAGACTTGGACTGTGGACCAGCCGACCGATGCGATCGGCGGTGTAACGGATTTGCATACGCGCAGTGCTTTCGACCATCCGGGCGAATTCTTCGACTCGCATATCGATGGAGCCTATTGGACAAACACAGAAGAGGTTCGTTCCAAGCAACCTTCAGGACAGGCCGATTTCACGTACAGCAACACTTTCGGCCCTTCCAATGAATTCGGCTTTCTGGTGCTAGGCAGCTATTTCCAGCGTTCGTCTTCCACACTGAATACCTATACACTGGGCTATTCCTATTATCCCTACAGCGGAAGCGGGACGGCGGCCAATGTTTTGGCGCTCGAACAGACCAGCGCGACGGCTACTTCCACAACGCTCAAGCCATCTGACATGGTCACTAGCGATATTGCGATACCTGACCGCCACCGTTGGTATTTCTATGACAATGATCGCACTCGCCCAGGCGTTTTCACTCGGCTCGATTTCAACGATCACGCCATGTTCCATGCCGATATCGAAGGAGGCGTATTCGAATTCGTCAATGACGAGAGCCGCTCTTCGCAGTATCTGAACCGCGTTGGCGGTGCGACCATTACATCGGACACGACCGGCAGCTTTGCATCCGGCAGTCCAGAGGTCGATTACGACAAATATGTGCAGTATCGCGAGATCAATTACATCAACGCCAACGCTGGAGCGGATTTCGCGTCCAACACACATCTTACCCTGACGTTGAATTACGGCGTCGGCCAATATCGGCAGACCGACGACGAGGACCAGTTCACGGCACCCAGTTCGGCGACATACGCCTTCACCTATGATCTCAGCGCCCCTACGGCGCCTCTCTTCATTCCGACAAACGAAGCAGCATTCCTGAATCCGGCGAACTACAACGAAGCTTATCACGAATATGTCGTGGATCAGAGCATAAGCCATCTGCCTCAGGCGCGCCTGGAATTCAACGACAACGCCGACGCCAAAGCCACTGGATTTGGATTCAAAATCGGCTGGTCCTGGCGCGACCTTTCGCAATCATATTATCTGACCCAATATCGTCTTAATGCCGTCGGCACCGCGCCGACCCTCGCCACTATCGGCACCATAAACAAGAATATTTCGCTCTATGACGGCGAAGGCCAGACGCTTCTGTTAATCAACCCGGCCGACGTCATAGCGTTTGTTGCGGCCAATCCATCGCGCTATACCGAAAATGCCACGGACGCGATGGTCAGTACCATAAACAATTACAAACTTTCTGAGATGATCCAGGCCGGCTACGCCGAGGCACAGTACAGAATTGGCGATTTTTTTGCCATGGCGGGATTGCGTTACGAAAGTACGGACCAGAATATTTCCAACTACCTGCCGGTCCCGTTCAGCAGTACGACCAATTTCGTTTTGACAAGCACCGCCAATCATTATGGCAGGCTTCTGCCTTCCCTGAATGTCGTTTACGATGTGACTGATACACTTAAGCTGCGCGGGGCAGTGACGCAGAATCTTGCCCGTCCGGAGTATGGGCAGCTGGCACAGAACAGCTCGGCGACGGTTTCGGGCACGACAGCGTCAGAGACGATTTCCAACCCGGCTCTGAAACCGCGCGAATCCACCAACTTCGATCTTTCGGCGGAATATTATCCGACAGAAGGCATTATTGCCTCCGTCGCTGTATTCGACAAATCCATAAAGAACGAAATCATCTCGCTGACGAGCTCTGCCGCGAATGTGACGATACCTGGCACCGCGCTACCCGTGACGCTCACGACAACGACGTCAGAAAATGCCAACAGCGCCTATGTGACAGGCGTAGAGCTCAGTGCTTCAGACGTAAAGTTCGAGTTTCTTCCCGGCTTTTTGTCTGATTTCGGCGCTTCGGCAAATTTGGGCTTGGTCCAATTTGACGCGCCTTATATCCGCATGAGCGACGGCTCTTTTCGCAAATTGCCGCAACTGGTGTCATCATCAAAATCCGTTGCGAACATCGCCTTGCTCTACAGCCACGATCAATATAGCGGCCAGATTGCCTATAATTATACCAGCAAGATGCCGATCAGTTTCGACACAAACAATCCGGTCAATGACCAATGGTGGGCTGGGATCGGCACTCTGGACGCGCAGGTCATGTACAAGCTCGATGAAAACATCTCGTTCCGTATTCAGGGCAAGAATCTGACAGATTCGGTACCGCAGAAGGTTGTCGGCTTAAATCAGCAACTTAATTATTCCTCATTGGAAAATGGCCGGGCCTTTTATTTCGGCATCGGGGTGGCGCTTTGAGGAAGGTACTTGCCCTGGCGGCAGTTTTCGCGTGCGCTGCGCTACCGGCTGCCGCGGAAACGGCGCCGCACAAACTTATGGTATTGTCGATCGACGGGCTGGATTGGCGATATATTCGCGACGCTGACAAGCTAAAGCTCAAGATTCCCAACATCCGCAGGCTTCTGGCCCATAGCGAGTATGCCGATGGTGTCATTGGCGTCTGGCCGACCGTTACCTGGCCGTCCCATACAGCGATCATTACCGGAGCGCGGCCTGACCAGAGCGGCATCCTGAACAATGGACGCGGTACTCTGGATCCCGCGCTCTCCTACTGGTCGGCGAACAAGCTGAAGGTCCAGACTCTGTGGCAATGCGCGGGCGACCATGGTCTGACCACCGCTGCCGTCACCTGGCCAGTAACGATGGAAGCGAAGATAAATTGGAATCTCCCAGAAGTGTTCATTCGAAGGAATGGCGGCTCGATGGACCTGGATTCGGTTGAGAAATACGGAACACCCGGTCTGGTGGATGAAATCACGCGCGCTTACCCTTCCTTTTCCCAGCAATGGGTGGATGACCGCACGCGCGCATTGGCGACGCTGTATCTCCTAAAGCATAAGCAGCCGGATCTGATCCTCACACATTTCGTGGATCTGGATTCCGAGGCGCATGATCAGGGTCCCTTCGACACCAACGCCAATGCGATTCTGGAACGTACCGACGAGCTGATTGGCGATCTGACAAGGGCGCTGCCCCACAATTACGATTTTGCGCTGGTATCTGATCATGGCTTCGAGCGCATAGACCGTGTCGCAAACATGAAGGTGGAGGCGGTTGCCGCGGGCCTTCCTGGCGATATCGAGCCGATGGGCGGCATCGTCGTGACCAGGGATCAGGCGGTGGCGAACTGGCTCCGCGGCCAGTCCGGCAAACCGGACAGCGATATTGGCCGGGAGATCCCCCATAATGAGCTTATTCAATATGCTCCCAAGCTTGCCGATGCGGTCGCGGCATTCGAGCCGGCCGATCATGTGTTGTTCTACGGCAGCAATGCCACCGGTCCCGCCCATGCCGCTCCGCCGGAAAAGGGCGATCATGGCTTTTGGCCACTGCGTCGCGATTATCGCAGTGTGTTCCTTCTCTCCGGCCCCGGGGTGCGGCCCGGAAACATTGGCCCGGTGGAAATGATCTCCTTGGAAGACAAACTCGCAGCGCCCCTGGGTCTCAAATGCCCGAAGCCGGATTGATGCGGGTTTGCAGCGGTCGCCAACGCAAGGCCAAGATACCGGCACAGAGGCATCGGTCGCTGGCGTTGACGCGGCAGCTATAGCGTTGGCGCTGAACGGGTCAGGTAGCCGACGTCAACATCTAGCGAGTATTGGTATGCGCGGATTTTGCACACCTTTGGACGTGCAGACATTCCTTTTGCTTCCCGTATTTTCCGATTTGTTCTCTTTTGGAGAACGGATGCGAAGGGGAAAGTCCAGCTTTTCTGCTGGAAAAATGGTGGGCGCGACAGGGATTGAACCTGTGACCCCTCCCGTGTGAAGGGAGTGCTCTCCCGCTGAGCTACGCGCCCGCCTTTTGGCGGACGAGGGCTATAAAAGGGCGGGTCGGGGCCGTCAAGCTACTCTTGACCTGGCAAGGCCCGCGCCCGATGGATGGACGATGGAAATGCCGGAAGAACGTCAGTTTCTCTGTTCGGGCTGCCTTGCGGTGACGCCGGAATCCGCCATCCACGTCCTGCCGTTCTTCAACGAAACCGCCGGCGATTATGTCACCACCTATCGCTGCGGGGCGTGCTGGCTGGCGGCTCTCAAAGAAACCGAAACCCATATCGCGCAAACGCAAGACCCTGCTGAATTCGCTTTGCTGGGCGCCTTCTTCGAGCGGCATGGCGTGACTCTGCATGAATGGAAACGCGGCGATCCGCTTGCGGCTGTACGGCCACTGATGGTCCGGATGATTGATCTGATGCGGTCGGGAGCGATCCGCCTGCGGGCTGGCCCCACCGCAAAATAGAGTCGTCTTTCACGTCGCGGTTGCCGATCAAAGTGTCAGCCGCTTCAGTGCCTCAGGCAATTGGGTAAAGTCATCCAGCACCATATCGGCGCCAAGTTCCCGGGCCGGCACCGGCGTATAGCCGTAAGACATCAGTATGCAGGGCGCGCCCGCGGCGCGGGCGGTGGACAGGTCGGTGATGGAATCGCCGATCATCACCCCGGCGCCCCCCTCTTCGCCAATCAACTCTTCCACCACATCGTGAAAAATGCGGGGGTCGGGCTTGGTGTAGCTTTTGCGGCCGGCGCCGTAGACGGCGGTGAAATAGCCGGCAAGGTCCAGCCGCTCGAGCAGCGGTCCGGTCAGTTCCGCCGGCTTGTTGGTGAGAACGCCCATCCTCGTCCCGTCCGCCTTCAGCCGTTTCAAGGTTTGCTCCACCCCGGGGAAGGGACGGCTGAAATCGGCAAGATGGACGCGGTAATGGTCCATGAAAATCGCAGTCAGCCGGTCCATTTCCGGGTCATCGGCGGGGGCGCCGGTGGCAGCCATGGCCTGGATGATCAGCGATCTGGCGCCGAACCCCACCATGTGACGCAGCGAGGTCGTATCCATCGGGGCGCGGCCGGCGGCCTCCAGCACCGCATTGGTGGCGCCCAACAGGTCGGGGGCGCTGTCCACCAGGGTGCCGTCCAGGTCGAAAATCAGGGCCCATGCCATGAATTGAGGAATCCGGCTTAGAATCGCGGCAATATACCGGCGCCCCGGAAAAGTGTTATGCGGTTTTTCCGGACTGGCCGCGCGATACTATCGATAATATACAGTCGCAATTCGTTATTTCACCTTTGCCGGAGCGAGGCTTACCGGAACGCCATGTCGAAAGCGGCAATTATACTGGCAGCGGGACAAGGAACTCGCATGAAGTCGCAGCTCCCCAAGGTGCTGCACAAGATCGCGGGCCTTGCCTTGCTCGGCCATGTTGTCTCCGCTCTGCGCGGCGCCGGCGTCGAGCGCATTGTCGTGGTGACCTCGCCTTCGGGAGACGCGGTGCGCGCCTATGCCGCCAGTCTCAATTGCGAAGGCGTGGTGCAGGACCGGCAATTGGGCACCGGTCATGCGGCGCGGGCGGCGGAAGCTGCGCTGGCGGGTTTTGACGGCACGCTGGTGATCGCCAATG
>Ga0207021_1064_pt2 | contig 27900 bp, 28 predicted proteins | sample Alteio_BWMinCont_49_FD_153496 | JGI IMG/M metagenome (GOLD analysis project Ga0207021, IMG submission 153496) | Enriched cells from forest soil in Barre Woods Harvard Forest LTER site, Petersham, Massachusetts, United States -... | ecosystem: Environmental > Terrestrial > Soil > Temperate forest >... | reverse complement strand
TGCTCGGTCCGACGTTCAGAAATTTTTTCACGCCATGCTCATCGCAAAGCGACGCAAGCGACTGAATCCACGGAATCGGGCTCACCGCGCCTGCGATCGCCTCTTTCCTGATTTCATCCGCATTCAGAAGAAATTTGGAGTAAACGCTCGAGAAGATCGGCCACTGAGGCTCACCGAGTTCCCATTTTGGCGAGAGAGCGGTAAAATGATCCGCAAGTGAACTCATCGCCGGCGAATGCACCGCGAACGGAAAAATCGGCTTAACCTTCAAACCGCGTTCTCGGCACACCGGCAAAACTCGATCAATCACGTCTTGCGTCGCCGCAATGGTCGCGTGATGAGTCGACCACTGGCTCAGAGTCGCCCCTTCAGCGTTGAGCCAATCGATCTGCGAATTTTGCAGAGGCGAAGCATCGACGGTTCGGACGTTGGCCGTTCTCCCCGGAGGACAATCCTTTCTCAACTGCGCAAATGTCCAGATGATCTCGACCGCGTCTTGGAGTTTGAGTACGCCGCAGACCACGGACCTGGCGATATCGCCGTGACTGCAGCCAATGACGACATCCCAGGATTCCTTTTTCTGAATTGCCCGAGCGATACCGATCTGAATCCCGGCCAATGCGATCGTCGTGCGATCAAAATCCTCAAGATGAGGCCGGGACGACGTGGTGACCAAGCGCTCAAGATTCTCGGCTTGGCCCGTGAGCTGCGAAAGAAAACGATTCGTTTCCGAAAGGGATGCCCGAACTTCCGGAACCTCTGTCCATCTTTGAAGTTTGGAGGAGACAAAGAGCGCGTCCAAACCTGGAAACAAGAGCGCGGTCTTCATAGAGCGCCCAAATAGCTCGCCTGGAATTCCAGATACGCGACCTCCTCAAATGCATAGACGCGATCCAAATCGACTCCGTGAGGCAGAACAACCTCTTCGACTCCGGCGATAATTTCTTTGAGATGGTCGCGTTCGTCCGAAATGATCTTTTTCGCGGCATCGATAAAATGCCGCGTCGATGCCAGTTGAACGACATGCGGGTAAGTCTTCATCATTCGACGCTCGAGAAGGAGCGAGAGTAAGTAGTAATTGGCGAGTCTCTTCTGATCTCCCTTGATGGAAGGAAATTGAACGATCGTCTTCAAACATCCCTTAAAAATCGCATCCATGTACTTCTGGGTCGCTTCGAAAATCGCATCGCCGGCTTCATTCATGCCTTGCGCCTGAGATGCCTCCAGTCGATTGCGAAGGCCAGTGGCCTCTGCGTGCATGATTTCGGAATGCTTCATTTCTTCTTTGGCGTGGTGATGGATCTTCTTGGTCCAGGACTCAATCGGAAGCTCAAGAATCCAACGAGCTCCCGTAAGCTCCATCTGATGGAGGTAGCCTGCAAGCGACGCCTCGCCGAGCGGATGGGAAAGGATCTTTTGAAAAAAAGCCTCTCCGCCACTGGTACGTGTTTGCAAATTTGAATGAGTTTCCATAATCATGCGCTGCGTCAATTTACTACGAGTTCGTCACCCGCGCAACCTTTCCGCCCACAGAATTAGCTCAATAAAATCAACTAGCTAGGGTGGGTTTCACACCCCAAGGATCATTGGATGAGCTGGCGGGCCCTAAATAGCCTGTCGTTGAGTAGCTTGCCCGCACATGGCAAACTTATAGAGGTGCCATCGCCCATGAAGAAACCCCTACTCGCGGCCCTCTGTCTGACACTCGCCACCGGGTGTTCGATGACCGCGACGAAGAAGATGCGGAGTCCTGCTTCAGGCGAGTCCACCCAGGATTCGGGGCCTTCCGTCGATCCCACTTTCATGCTGAAAGACGTACCGGCGCCGCTCACCTATCCAGCTCAACCTTTATGGCTTGGGATTCCCAGCGATCGAGCTGGCGGAAAATCCACGATTTTCAAAAAGGAAATCGACATCGCGGCTCCCGATCAAAATACCTTCATTTTCATCACGGCGTGCAAGTCCTTCGACCTGAAAGTGAACGGCAAGAAAATCGGGAAGAGCCCCTTCGGGGGAAAAAACAACAAGTTCGGCTGGAAGCAAACCCATATCTACAACATCGGGCGCTACCTCAAGCCGGGCCGTAACGTCATTGCCGTTAAAGTGCGCAGCTTCAAATATAAAAAAGAGGACAGCTCCTGGCTCGCTACCAGCGACAAAAAATGGGTCAATGGCGGATTGATCGCCCGCATTGAGACCCCGAGTCAGTTCATTTCTTGGACCGATCGCTCCTGGCAGATTCAAAGAGGAAAAGAATGGGTGAGCGCCGAGGAACTGGGCTCTCCGAGTCTGACGAGATTTATCGACGATGATGACGACATCCTCAATGCCTGGCCGGATTACTTTCCGGAATCGCCCGACTACATCCGACACCTAACTCTCAAGCCGATTCATATCGAAGCCCACGGAGTCGTTTCAGGAACTGACTCCATCACTGTCGACTCGTCCAAGCTTTCGGAAGGCCAAGCCCCATTTGTGATTCTAGATTTTGGAAAAGAGATCGGTGGGCGCCTGGTTTTGAAATCCGATCAAATGTCGGTCGCCGATATCGCCGTGGGAGAATCGCTGGAAGAGCTCAATTCGCCGTACCACGACGGGCAAAAAATCGTGACGACGAAAGGCGGGACATCCAGTACGGATTATACCGCGTTCCGATACGCCAAGGTTTCGTTTCCCGTCATTCAGGGAATGGCCAATGTGAAGACCTATACCGAAATGGACATCGATCACGACTTTTACCCCGTGGAATACGGAGGTAGCTTCGACTGCTCGGACCCGCGCCTGACAAAAATTTGGTACACCGGAGCCTATACGGCTCACCTTTGCATGCAGTTTGGGATCCTGGACGGACCCAAAAGGGACCGTGGCGAATGGATGGGCGATATCGGCGTCTCCGGAAAAGTGATCGACGATGTTTTCGGCGATACGTTTCTCATGGAAAAATCTCTGACCGATTTGAGGACAGCCGCACAAGGAACCAGCGCCCCGGGCGAGCTTCCGCAAAAGCACGTGAACGGCTTCTCCGGATATTCTTGCGCCTGGATTTCGGCCCTTGCGGATTTTCACCGCCATCAAGGCGATCTCGGTTATCTCACTTCGCAGAAAAGTAATTTGATCTCGATGCTGGAGTACTTGCAGAAGGATCTGGATGATCGCGGTGTTTTCGCGAACCTTCATAAGGCGGACGATTTCGTCGACTGGGCTCCGGGTCTCGAAGACGACTCTCCTCAAAATCGAGAGGACATTCACTTCACGCTCTTGAAAGCGGTCAACGACGCCGTTTTCATGTTTCAGGAGCTGGGTGATAGCGAGAAGGCCCAGTATTACCAAACGCTGGCGGAAAATCTGAAAGTCTCTGGCCATAAGATATTCTTCGACCAGGCATCCAGCACCTTTGGCCCTTATCGTCAGGTGAACGCAATGGCGGTCCTGTCTGGAACCCCGTCGGGATCGGACGGAGAAAATATTTACGAAAAAATTCTCCAACCCTCCAGCCCCGCTTGGAAAGCGATCGCGACGCCTTACTACAATTATTATGTTTTGGAAGCCATGGCGGAGTTGGGTCATTACGACGGCGCTTTGGAAGTGATCCGAAATTATTGGGGCGGGATGCTCGATCTGGGAGCCACCACATTCTGGGAGGCCTACGACCCGAGCTGGCCTAAAGAACATTTTCACGACCACCTGAAGGCCGACGACGGCGAAGGCACGTTCGTGAGCCTGGCGCACGGCTGGTCGGCAGGACCCACTGCGTGGCTCACAGAAAACGTTTTGGGAATCAGACCCAAAAGCGGCGGCTTCAAATCAGTCGAGATCAGTCCGCACCTGGAAGACTTGCAATGGGCATCCGGATCGGTGCCGACTCCTCACGGGATTCTCAGCGTCAAAGTGGAAAAAAAGGACAAAGGCCTCCGAGTCAATCTGACGCTTCCCGCTGGCATCCATGCAAAAGTGATTTTGCCTGGAGAGAAGACAGGCGAGTCCTTCGTTCGCGAAATAGACGCGCCTGGCTCCTACGAGATTGATTCGCCTTAGGCCGCCTTCTCCGCTTTCATACCGGGAAGAGAAACCGCGCCGAGTTGCACCAGCATGCCAAGTACATCGGCCGAGTTGCGAGTCTCGACAATTTTGCCGTCCCGAAGGCGGTACATACTGATACCCAAGACAGTCACCTTCTTGCCAGTCGCCGGAATGCCGATGAAATCACCTGTGTGAGTCCCACTGCACGTCCAGCGAGCAACGACACGGTCGTCCGCGACGATTAAATCGTCGATCTCGAAACGGGCATCCTTAAACCCCCCGACGAACTCACGATAATCGTCCTTGGCTCCCGACGGGCCGCGACCTGGCGGCTGATGTCCATAATCGAAATAATCGCTCGAGATCACCTCATCCATGATCTTTTCGTCTTTCAAGTTAAAGGCATCAAAAAAACGTCGTACGACTTGCTGGTTGTCTTTTGAGTTTTCCATACCCAACAGGATTGCAAGAACTAGGGCATCAGCGGAGGATGATAGGCAAGCGTTTCTCCGAGCGCCCAAAGCATAAAAATCACGAGCGGCGCATGGACTACCAGCTGGGTGACGGTGTAACCGACGATGTCGCGCGCTTTCAATCCGAGTACACCGATGAGCGCCATCATGAAAAACGGATTGATCAAATTGGGGAGAGCTTCGGCGGCGTTGTAGACCATGACCGTCCAACCCAGGTGGACCTTCAATTGATTCGCGGCTTGCATCAGATAAGGCGCTTCGATGATCCATTTCCCGCCTCCTGACGGAATGAAAAAACCAAGCACTGCCGAATAAACACCCATAAGTGCCGAATAGGTGTCGTGCCGGGAGATGGATACGAAAAAGTCCGAGATCTCATGCGAGAGCGTGAGCCCGTTCGCCATCGGAGCCTTGGTGAGAATGTAAGCAATACTTCCGTAGATCGGAAACTGAATCAGAATTCCAGCGACAGACGGAACGGCCTTGCTGACAGAATTCAAAAATCTCTTGGGTCGCCATGACAAAAGCATTCCCAGAATTAAAAATAAAAAATTATAAGTATTGAGATTCGAAATCGCGATCAGCGGATCCTTTCCAGAAAACTCGAGCGCGAGCCAGCCGAGGCCGAGAAGGACGATGAAAACCGTCAGGAGCGGGGAATATTCGAGCCATTCGCTGGGCTGTACGGGTTTTCTGACGGTATCGGTCTCATCGGTCGTCAAGTCGATCCCCAGATCAGAAGCCGTCACCGCCCGATCACGCGTGGGTGCCGAAAAATAAGCAACCGTCACGGAAACCACGGTGAGCACGAATAACATGAGCAACGACTGCGGCAGAAAAATCGTCTCACTAAACGGGATCACGCCCGTGATCGGCAAAAGCGATTTTGGAATGCTGTCGACGTTCGCCTGCAGCTGAGCTGCCGAAGAGCTCAAGCCGAGAGCCCAAGTTGCACCCAATCCCAGGTAACCCGCAGCACCCGCCGCGCGGTAGTCCATGCGGATATCTTTTCTCCGAGCCAACGCGCGAACGTAAAGACCGCCGAACACGAGGCTAAAAGCCCAATTCAGAAGGGACGCGAGGATCGTGAACAGTGCAATGTAGGCCACCGCTCCCCGCTCGGTCTTCGGGAGTTTCGTCAGCCACTGGATCAGCTTTCGTGCGGGAGGAGATGAGGCGGCGACGTATCCGGAGATCACGACCATCGCCATCTGCATCGTGAAGGGAATCAGACTCCAGTAGCCCTCACCGAATGAGCTCGCGATGGCCCTAGGCGCGACTCCGGCGAATAACGCTGCAAGCGCCACTACCACGACGGCTAATACGGCGAAGATGTACGAGTCAGGAAACCATCTTTCCGCCCAAGCGGTGACTGAGGACGCAAAACGTTCGAGGCTATTCATGCCCTTCATTCTGCCGGAATCCATAAATCCCGGCAATCACAGGCATCAGTCTTATAAATTATTCTAAATCAACCGCGCGTGCGAACTTGGTCCTTATGAAAAACCCGATCTTGCTCTTATCCGTTGGATTGATCGCATTTCCGGCTCTGGCAGCCGAATTCACGGGCTTCGCGCACTCAAGCGGCGCTCCTTTGTCGAGCTGCGACAGCTTTCAGCCTCCTTCGCCTACGGATGCGGAAGCCAGCGCGGACGAACAGGCCTCGGAGTTCTGCGGTGCTCCGAAGCTTAAATTCGTTCGGAAGACGGATTTCTCTTATTCATTCAACAACTGTGTCTGGGGCGGCGCTCAGTACCACACCCCTTCCGACTACGTTTACGCGACGGCCGAATACAGCTGCGAGCCGGGGCCGTTCTAAAAAAAAAGGGCCCGGCAATTTGCCGAGCCCTTCTTGAATTACGAACTACGAAATCAGAACAACAAGACGTTGGAATTCATCGTCGCCGTGAGCTGCTGCACTTGCAGAGTCACAGCGGCCAACGCTGCTGCGTCGACGTTTCCGGTCGGACCTTGCGCGCCTTGAGGACCTTGAGGTCCTTGCGGGCCGGCTTGACCGACATTTCCATCAGTACCAGCAGGACCGGCTGGGCCTGCGGGACCCGCGGGGCCCATCGCTCCGACGGGACCTTGAGGACCAGCAGCTCCGACAGAGCCTTGAGCACCTTGCGGTCCTTGAGCACCGTTTGCACCGTTGAATCCTGAAGCACCTGCTAAACCGGGAGCACCGATCGGGCCAGCGGCCCCTACTGCTCCGGTCGCGCCTTGAGGACCGACGTTTCCGACAGGGCCGGCTGATCCGACGACACCCGCAGGACCTGCGGGACCTGCTTTGAGTCTCGGACCTACCCAGTTTCCGTTTTGGTCGATGAGAACCTTGCTGCCCAACATGAGAACGTCTTTGTGGTAAGTGCCGGTCACGATGAATTCTTCAGCGTGCGCATTTCCCAAGTTCACAGTCGGGTAGATCGGAACCGGTGTCGGTTCAATTGCCGAGGCTTGCGAAGCGCCAGCCATCGTCATCGCCAGAATCCCAAACAAAGAGAGACTGAAAGATTTTCTATTCATAAATACTCCTTTTCTTTCAGTTCACGTTAGCGGGATTGACACATTGCCGAGAGGGCCAGGTCGGTGTACTCCATGTACTCGATGCGATAAAGTCCAGCGTTGGTGGCATTCGCCACCGGGGTCCAGTCCATGTGGAACTTCAATCCATTCACGGTTCCGTCGCTATTGAGGATGGGCGTCGGGGCGAACGAATTGACATAGCTTTCGAAGGCATTAGCGATTCCCGCATTATAGCCGCCTTCCTGTTTCATGAGTGCCCATTTACTTCCTTCGGTGGCAGAACCCAGCGAGAAGCTCGATCCAACGACCGAGATCGGACGCGAGAAAGAGTTCGTAGAATCGAGGGTACCGTAAATTTCACCTGGCATCAGAATAACCGCGTTGACCGCGCCCTTGAGCATGACGTGATTCGACTGGCACGTGAACGTCACGTCCGTCGGGTTCGTATCGGGATCGACTTCCCAAGCTTGGTCTGGGTAATCCACTTGGATCGTCGGATGCAACGAGATCGTCACGGGATAAAGTTGAGCCAGACTCGGAGCTGCAGCGATCTGAGCCTGAAGTGCAGCGACTTGCGCTTGCACACTCGCGAGCAGCGTACTTCCGTCAGCGCCTGCGGGACCTTGCGGACCAGCATCGCCCATCGCACCAGCTAGGCCTTGTGCGCCGTCATTCCCATTATTTCCAGCGACACCTTGAGGACCTTGCGGGCCTGCGGGACCGGTTGCGCCCTGTGCGCCTTGAGGACCCGTTGCGCCCTGAGAACCCGCGGGACCCGCGGCACCTACAGCACCGTTCAGACCCGGAGCTCCGTTAGGGCCCATGAAACCTTGCGGACCGACTAAACCTGATGCTCCAGGCGCTCCTGCGGGACCTTGCGGACCCGTCGCGCCTTGAGGACCTTGCGCGCCTGCGAGACCTTGAGGACCAGCAGCGCCAGCCAAACCTATTGTTGAGCCGACCCAATTTCCTTCGGCATCGATCAACGGAGTCGTTCCGAGATAGAGAACATCTTTCTGAGTCGCGAGAGGCTCCAGCTCAATGCTGGACGCCTGATAAATCGGAAGCGCGACTGGATGAGGAATTATCGGAAGAATCGGACGAATCGGAAGAATCGGCAAAGGCCTTCCGATCGGAAAGGCATTGGCGTTGGCAGACATGCCAGTAGCCAAAAGGACGGACAGGACCAAAAAACTATTTTTCTTATTCACGATTACCTCATCTCTCTCTTGGGATGAGATAGAGCACGCGATGTGCCAACGAAGTTCGTCGAATTCATGAGGAAATTTCTGTCAAAACTGACCAAGTTTTAGACAGTCGACGAAACGCCCGAATTATAAGGGATTTTTATGTACACCATCCCGCGATGATGATCCGTTCTCCTCGAATCACGCGGTTAATCTTGTGCTCAAAACCGAGATGGCCCGTAGCAAAGACGATCATCGATCCGTACGATGGCGTGGGGAGAGTCTCTGATTTCGAAGATTCCTCTCCCCGTCGTCGGATCTCTAGAAAACCTCCCTCGATTTCGGAAGGGTCCAAAGTCAGTGAAAGAGAAAAGGCCAAAACGCGTGATCCGTCATCATGCCAGATTCCGTCTTCGTCAGGCTGTTCGAGAGAAGAGCGAATCGAAATGATAAATTCGATCTGAGAAAACTTCGTATAGTTTTGAAGCTTGCTGAAAATCACGCCACCCGGAAGCGTTTCCCGGGCAATCACCTGATCGAGCTCCGGCCAATTGCGTTCCAGAAGTTTCTCCAGGACTGAAGCAGGTAACTCGACGGCCGTGATCAAGTAGCCTTGCGTGGCGATCATGGCTGCGGTTGTTTAGCCGAGAACGCTTCGCGAATTCGCCTGATCAGATACGGAACGACCATCATGACGACTAAGATCACTAAGGTCGCCATGGTTCCATCCCCTAAGATGCTGTGTAGCCAGAGCGTCGAAGCCATCAGGAGCGCGAAAAAGAGCAAATCTCCGAAAATCGCCAGCATCCATCCCGCCACGAATCCGTGACCTGCCGCTACGGTCGCTGCTCTTCCCGTCATGGGATCGACCCCGAACGAAATCGCAATCAGAGTGTGTGGCCTCAGACGAGTTCCATAATTTGAGATCGTCTTCGCGGTCGATTTCTTTAACATCGCGTTGAACCGGGCAAAAAATGGGGAATGTTTGCCAGCTCTAATTACGAGCAACATCAGGGGTTCAAAAACGAGCGCGAGAACCACGTCCGAAAAGAAATAAAGAATCAGCATCGCGGCCCAACCGATGCCTCGCTTGCTCGCCAGCAGAACGCCCGCAGGAATGCCGCCCCCGATTGGGATCAGGAAAAGCAAGAATACTTCCCAGGCGCTAGAGATCGACATTTCGGGACCATACCAAATGAGAGCCTAAAACGTCCACTGCGGCCCGACCGAATAGAAAGCCACGCTGTTGCTGATGAGAAACGAGGACAAATTGAAAAAGAATGCGATTTTCCACGGCAAGTAGACGATGTTCACTCCAAACACCGGGAGGAGTTGGATATTCTGGGCACCGCAAGGCCCCTCGCTGATATTGGGTCCGCAAGTCACATTGCCTTTGCTGGTCGGAGTGGTCGTCACCATAAAAGGCTCAAATCGTAAAAACCCGATATTGAATCGCGGCGAAAACCCAAGCGTGTAACCCGGCGAATTCAGGGACAGCGAAGTCACGAGCGGAGAAGAGGGAGTCGAACTTCTCAGCGCCTCATAATTGAGCCCGAAAAAGAATGGCATACGAAAACCGTCTCCACTGAATGGGTCAAGAACGAGGGCCGCCCCAAATAGCCATCCACTGACACTGGCAGAACCCGACGATCCCCCAGGCACTTCGTTCGACCCCGGCGTGAAGGTGCCGCTGCCTTTGTAATCCATAAAAGAAAAATTGATTCCGATGTGATCACTCAGGGAATAAAGCGCCTGGCCTGTTCCCGCGAATCCATGGCTTGAAGCGGTCGAACCGTCGCCATCCACGGTCGAAGTGCCGGTGAAATAACCCACTTTCGGATGGATACTCCACGTATGGGCCTTGAGGTCATCTTCAATAATGGCGCTCGGCGCGACGGCCGATGCAGTGGCCACGGACGGATCGATGTCCACAGTGAGCGCAAGCGACTGCTTCGTCAGGATGAAGGAAAATAGAGAAAGAGCGATGACTGCCCATTGCCGCATCACTCTTTTTTAACATCATTCGCTAGGCCGCGCGACGTCCGCCCTCTCGTTTCGCTCGAAATTCGGCCAGGTATCGATGGATCCATGAGATGACCACTGCTCCCTCACCGACCGCGGACGCCACTCGTTTGACGGAGTCCGCACGGACGTCGCCCACCGCAAAGAGTCCGGGCTCTTCCGTCTCATAGGGGTTCCCAGCCATCGTCTTTCCCGTGACTACGAAGCCTTTTTCATTCAATGTGACGCATCCCTTGAGCCAATCCGTATTCGGATTGGCTCCAATCATTACGAACAGGGTCCGGAGAGGTTTTTTCGAACATTGTTTAGTGGAAAAACATGTCCATTCGACTTGCTCGAGTATCTGCTTTCCAGAGAGCGACGTGACCTCAGTTTCATAATAGACTTGGATTTTGGAAGAGGCCTGAATCCGCTGAATCAAGTAATCCGACATGGTGCTGGATAGAGACTGGCTCCTCACCAGCATGTGAACTTTGGAAACGGTTTGACTGAGGTAGACCGCCGCCTGTCCGGCCGAGTTTCCTCCCCCAACGACAACGACTTCTTCTCCCTTACAAAGCTGCGCCTCCATCGGGGTCGCGGCATAGTGGATTCCTCTTCCCTCAAACTGTTGGTAACCGGGTACATCCAGTTTTCGATACGTGGCTCCCGAGGCTACGATCATCGTGCGCGCGCGCACGACCTTGCCGTCACTGAGGGTAATCTCAAACTCCTGGCTCTTGTTTCTTCTGACAACGGCGACTGGCGTTGCCACCGCGAAACGCGCACCAAACTTCTCGGCTTGGATTTGCGCCAGAGAGGCAAGTTCCTGCCCGGAAATCCCGTGTGGAAACCCGAGATAGTTTTCGATTCGAGAACTCGTCCCCGCCTGGCCACCGGGGGCCCCTGCTTCGAAGACGATCGTATCGAGTCCCTCGGACGCGGCCCCTACCGCCGCCGCGAGTCCCGCCGGCCCGGCTCCGACGACGGCGACGTCGAAGGTTTCATCACCGGGAAACTCCTCGAGAAAGCCGAGCTCCGATGCCAGTTCGGTGAGACTCGGATTTTTCAATGAACGCCCTTCGGCCACCTGAACCACCGGAAGATCCGAGAGCTTCAATGAAAGAATCTCCTGAACCGTACGCCCGTCGTCGCCCTTGTCTTCAGGGCGCACCCAGGTATGGGGAAACCCCACCCGAAGCAGAAATTGATGAATTCTCAATGTGTCGGGAAATTCGGCAGGGCCGATCAGAAAAACACCGAAGAAATTGTGACCAATCAGAGCCAGACGCCTGCGAATGAAAGCACGGAGAATCAGAGTCGCCAGATCAGATTCCACCATGAGCATCCGTCTGAAATCTTTCCAATGGACCCGAAGGAGACGACTCGGCGTCGACGTAAACCCGTCAGCAAAGATCTTTTGATTATTGAAGAAACTCAGTTCGCCCGTAAAGCTCCGTGGCTCATGAGTCACAAGGAGCTGCTTCCCTCCGTGGCAGTCGGTCGAGAGGATATCGATAGCTCCCCGAAGTACTACAAAAAAATCGGTGCTTTTGTCTCCTCGTTTGAAAACGCAAGTCTTCGCCGGCAGCTCCACTTCTCTTCCAAATGGGCGAATCGAGTCGATCTGTTCGTCGCTCAGTTTTGGAAATGCCTGCTCGTCATTCCGCTCACTATCGTTTAATCGGTCTGTTTCCATTATCTGCTTTGACGCATCAATCGTGCCGTCGAACTGGGTCGCTTCGTCTGGCGGCAAGCTGCAAGCTATTAATTATTTTCATATGAATAGTAAAATGATTAATTTTACTGTTCCGTCAGGACCGCGTATTCCTCCTCAAGGAAAAGAAAATTATGAAAGTATTCATTGCATCGGTTTTATTGGCGGCTGCGCTGGCTCCTGCTGCTTATGCGGCGGATCGTCCCGCGATTCACGGGATGCTCGTTTTCGGAAAGAGCACGATCTATCTTTCACATCTTCCGATGTTTCACTCCCCCCATGATTATCAAATCATTGTCGAGGCTGAGCTTCAGGACTCGGCGCTCCAGACGTATTTAAATGATCAGAAGACGAATCCCGACCAAACCCTCTACACGCTCGAACCCCTCGAAAAATTCACTCTGCCGGACGAAATTCAAAACTTGAAATCATTTCACGCGACGCTGTTCCGGGGGCACTTCGAGCGCGACGGGGTTCCGATCGCGACGGACATCACGGTCAGTATCAAGGCCGTCGTTTACTTCCACCAGTTTGATCCCGCAGCGAAGAAACCCGAGGTCTTGACCTATCTGTTCTTCGGGCATCCAGGGGAGACATTTTTGGCCCATTGGATCACGACTGCGCCTGACTTCGATCAGGTCCTCAGTGTGAGTTTTGCCTCAGCGCAATCTCCTACTCTGCCTCCGGGCCAACTTTATAGTCTCTTACAAATCCCAGCCCATCCCGATACGCAACCACTCGACCCTTCCGACCTGGGCTCAGCGCTGGCAACCGCTCTTAAGCAGTACTATTTGGAGTTTGACGACTTGTCTCACTAGCACCTCTGGATTAGACTTTGATCCATGAAATTCACCTCTTTAGTGTTCATGGTTCTCGGTCTGGCCGCTACTTCTGCATTTGCGGAAGACATCGGGAGCATCGAATCCACTGATCCGGCCGGATCCTCCGTTTCGGTGAAGGATGCGCAAGGAGCGACTGTCCAAAGAGCTGTCGGCGCACCGATCGCCCAAGCAGAGCACGTCCTCGCTGCAGCGGGACAGACGGTGGTGCTGAAACTCAAAGACGGATCCGAGGTCAGTGCCGCACCCGGAGCCGACCTTTCGGTCGAAAACTACATTCCGAGCCAAGCAGGCTCCATGCCTCATGTCGTCATCCAACAGGGCTCCGCCCATTTTGACATCAACAAGACCTCCACGGGTCACCCGACATTTTTCGTGCACACGAGCTCTGCGACGATGGGCGTACGCGGGACCGAATTCATCGTCGATCAACAGTCGGATGGCTATTCCGTGGTTCATACGCTGGACGGAAAAGTCGCGATGGCGAAATCCGAAGGCGACCTGGAAAACACTTCGAAGTCGGTGGACGTCGCCGCGGGACACACGAGCTATCTTCACCCGTCCATGTCGGCGCCCGCTGCCTCGAAGATTTTCAATCGAAAGACGTATCTCACGCAACTTTCCAAGAACTATCCCGGTCTGACAAAACAGGTGGAACATTCTCATCAGCGCCAGCTTCAAAGAAAAGCCGCGGAGAATGAGCGCGCCAAACAGTTGAAGCAGTCCTCTGAAGAGAAGAAGCAGATCCCTCCGAAGCGCCGGCCCGTCAAGAAAAAGCAGTGATGCGAGTTTTTCTATTAGCCCTCGTATTTTCCACGACGGCTCTAGCAGCCACTCCTTCGCTGAAGCAAAGGGAGGATCCGTTTTACCTAGGACCTTCCGCGGAATTCACCCTGAGCGGGACATCCAATTCGCAAAGCACCAACACGGCGACGGTCCTGCAAGGTCAGTACGGTTGGGACACTGGAGTTTCGATTCAGCTTCTGGTTCCGGTACTCCTCAGCGATAGCAATCCGGCGAATCCGAACAATACATTTCCCCGAATCGGAGGCGGGCCTAACGGACGGGTCGAGGCTGACGGACTCTTTCGTGCCTGGGGTGACACCTACGATTATCTCGGCTTCAATGTGGGTGTCGGTTTTCCTTGGCAATCCACCACGGTGGCACAAAATGGTGACCAAGACAGCTGGCTACTCGCCTTAGCTGTTTTCGGCCGTGTCGACTGGGATTGGATTGCCTTCGAGGGACGCCTGAACGACAGCCCTTCATTTCCGGCGAAACATGCCGCAAACAATGTCGAGATCTATCAAGACGTGACGAACACCGTTTCAATCACCGGAACGGCTTACGTCTATCCGTACCGTTGGTTGGCACCCTTTCTTGCCTACACGGAAGTGTTTCCGAGTTCGGTAAACACCTCCTTCGATCAAGGGCTGGGCTATTTCACGCTGAATCAAACATCGATTGGGCGGACCCGTACCGTTACCGTGGGCTCCGACATTGCTCCGATCAATGTCCCTATGCTTCTGACCTTCGAATTCAACCTGACTCCGTTGACTCCCAATGCACCCGGAACTCAATACTCCGGTGTAGGAAGGGTCCGATGGCTTTTCTGAGAAAACGAATCTCCCTGGTTTTCTCCGGGGTCCTCGTCCTTGGATCGCATTCGGCTGTGTTCGCCGCGGAGATTCCGCACCTTCTCACTGGCTATGATCTCAGCGGAAGCACCTCCGCTGCCGGTGGCAGCATCTACACCTTTGGTGCCGCGACGACGCTTCATTGGGGATCTTCGGATGATCTTTCGAACAGGTCGGCTGACACTCACTTCAATTACACCTCAGACATCGCCCCCGCCAATGCGTTCGACCCAAACAGTCCGCTGAAACACTCGGATAACTGGGGTGGAGGCGTGAAGATCGAACTCTGGGAAGGCGCGAGCATCGGCGTCGATCTTGACGGGTTAGAAGACAGCTTCGAGAACCTTTCGACCAACGGACAAAGAATCTCCTTCGGGCTGGAACCGTTCAAATTTTCATATCGCTTCGCCCAGAGCGCCATCAACGCGCCTATCAACCAGGGAAAATCCACTGTCATGGGCGCGTTGATTTACCAAAACACGTTCGAACTCGATTACGACTGGAAAATGAGCGATCAGTCGACGATCTCGTTCGACGGCGCCTATTCGATCTTCAATCCGCCGGCGCCCAACTTCGGGAATCTGATCAATGCCGCCGCCCTCGTTTCGTTCTCCAACTTCCAAGACACTCTGCAGAGTTTCGAGGAATGGAAATTCGGCGGCACTTGGTTGATGCTTTGGACGGATCTCATCGATACTTCGGTATCGGCGCATCTCTCGCACGAGATCATTCCCGCAAATCCCCTCATTGATACGGACCTCGTCATCGGTTTTCAGTTTAATCCCCGATTCCACGTTCAAATGGGCTGGGAATACTCCCACGATCCGTCACAAACTCTGAACACCGCCAATCTCGAAGTGCGTTGGAGCTGGGATCGATATAGCGAAGCGGTGCGAGGCTCGGCAGTCAAAGGTGAAGCTCCGGAGCCGGAGCCCGAGTCCTCAAAATAATTTGGATAGCCCGAAGATCGCGAAGCCGCTGAGTGGGATGAACGCCCAAGCGGGCGGGCGCAGTTTGAACAACAAGACGGCCAAGCCCGCAAGCGAGACCGCGAGATACCAGGTATTCACCGTCGATATCGCGAGCCTGAGCGAAGTCGCGACGATTCCGCCAATGACTGCCGGGAATGCCCAGTCCGTGAAGTCCTTCAATCTCGGCGAGCCCGCCATTCGCTTTTCAAACAACGGGAGCACGACGAGAATATTGATAAAAGCCGACGCAAAAATCGCCGCCGTCGCCCAGAAGGCGCCGGATAAGCCTCCGACTTTGTAACCAATGAAAGTAGCCGTCGTCGTCACGGGACCCGGAGTGATCTGACCGATCGCGAGACCGTCCAGGAATTCCGCGTGGGTCAGCCAGTGATGTTGACCGACGATATCCGCTTCCAATACCGGAATAATGGCGAGACCTGTCCCAAAAACGAGAAACCCGGCCTTCAGGCAAGTCATCGAAAGCTTGAACGTCGTCGAAACGGGAATCGCGAAGGCTCCGAAGCTGGCCACCCGACGATCCAGCCGGGCGACGCCTGCGAGACCAAACCCAAGAATCAGAAGCGGCTCCAAGCCGGGATTCAGAAAAATCACAAGTCCCGACATGATCGCGATCAACCCTGCTCTCGTGCTTCCCCAGTAAGGACGCGCCATTCGCAGGACACTTTCAGCGATGATGATCAGCGCTCCGATCTGCATTCCTTGAAACAACGCGCTCATCTGGGAAACTTGATGGACCCGATTATAAAAAATACTGAGGATGAGCACGAAAACCGCGGACGGCAGCACGAACGCAACCCCGCAGAGAAAACCTGCCAGTTTTCCGGCCCGATCCTGGGCGATGTAAATAGCCAGCTGGGTCGCCGTCGCCCCGGGAAAAACCTTGATCAGTGAGAATGTTTGAAGAAACTTCTCGGCAGTGATCCACTTTCGTTTTTCGACAAACTCTTCTTCCATCATGGCAATCAGCGCGAAAGGGCCGCCAAAGCCGAGAACGCCGAATCGGAGATAGATCGCAATCAGGCTGAGCATTTAAATAGAGGTCTCACCGGTATCTTTTCGCATTGGCGACATAACCTTCGGCACTCCTACGAATCAATTCGAGCTCTTCAGGCTTCAACTCTCGGACAACTTTTGCCGGGCTCCCCAAAACGAGCGAGCGCGGCGGGATGATCGTTCCCTTCGTGATCAGGCTGCCGGCCCCGATCAGGCTGTCTTCACCGACTTCGACGAAATCCAAGATCGTACTTCCCATCCCGATGAGAACGCGATCTTTGATCCGAGCACCATGAATGATCACGCGATGTCCGACAGTGACATCGTCGCCCACCACCGTCGGCACTCCGCCAGGCGTGGTGTGAAGAATCGAGTGGTCTTGAATATTCGTTCTCGCCCCGATTTTAATCGGAAGCATGTCGCCGCGAAGGACACATTGAAACCAAACGCTCGACTGCTCGCCGATCTCGACGTCGCCAATGACGTCCGCGGAACCGGCGACAAAACAGCTGGAATGAATTCGGGGCGCGATTCCTTCGAGTGGCGTGATCAAGGCTTAGACCCTCCGCGGCTTGAGGCCCAGCATTGCCCGCGCTTGGTCGGGGGTCGCGACTTCTCGGCCCAGCTCTCTCGAGAGGCGTGCGACCCGCTGCACGAGCTGCGCATTGGACTTCGCGACTTCGCCTTTGCGATAGTAGGCGGTGTCTTCCAAACCAACTCTGGCATGTCCGCCCATCAAAATCGCGTACGTCGCGATCGAAAGCTGAAAACGGCCGATTCCGAGAGCGGTCCAGTGAACGCCCGGAGGAATCAAAGTCACCATGTGAACGAGATTGAGGTATCCGGCCGTAGCGCCGCCATTCAGTCCCAGAACTAAGAGAACCCGAAGCGGCCCCTGAATGATTCCCTTTTGCTTGAAATAGAGTGCGCTCTCGAGCATACCGACGTCGAAAACGTCGACTTCCGGCTCGACTCCGTACTCGTAGATTTTCCCTGCAAGCTTAATCACGTCTTGCGGATCGTTCACGAAGGTTTCGTCACCAATGTTCATGGAGCCGATATTGAGCGAACACATTTCGGTTCGAAGCTCGAGACAATTGCCCCGGCGTTCCATGTCGCGGTTTTCTTCGATTGCTCCGCGAGTCGAAACTTCGATGATCGCCTCGGGAGCACGCTTCTGAATTTGATGAACGGCTTCGCGGAATCGATCCAGCTCGTGGCTCTCGGAGCCGTCGTCGTTGCGAACATGAAGGTGAATCACCGAAGCGCCGGCCTCAACCGCCTCCGCCGCCGCGATCCCCTGCTCCACCGGAGTCAAAGGAAGATTGGGATTCATCTCTCTCGTGGTTTTATTTCCAGTGATGGCGCAGCTGATGATGACGGGCTCTTGGGTCAGTTCGAAAAACGTCATGAGCTAATTATACCACGAATCCGCTGATCGCTTCCGCATGCTGACTGAAATCTAACCCAGAATCTTCGTCGAGCGCCGTCACTCTCATCGGGACTACGAGCTCAATCGCTTTAATAATGACGATCGTCGCAGTGACGCTAAAAGCGGCTACGGCAAGCGCGCTCAAGCATTGCACTCCGAAAAAATGAGTGCCTCCATAAAACAATCCATCCGCGCCAGCCGGGTTGACCGATTTGGTCGCAAACACACCGGTCAGCAATACTCCCAGTGTTCCGCCAATTCCGTGGCAGCCGAAAACATCCAGGGTGTCGTCGACTTTGGAAGTGCTCTTGATGAAAATCACCGCACCATTACAAATCAGACCCGCCAAACATCCAATCAACAGCGCCGAGCCGACGGTTACATAACCTGCCGCCGGAGTGATCGTAGCAAGTCCTGCCACTGCGCCCACTGCCGCGCCGACCGCCGAAGGCTTCCCCTTCACGAACCAGTCCACGAGCATCCACGAAGTCATGGAAGCCGCCGAAGCAAAAAACGTCGTCGCAAACGCTTGCGCAGCAAGTCCGTTCGCGCCCAAGGCCGAGCCCGCGTTGAAACCGAACCAGCCGAACCAGAGAAGCGCCGTTCCAAGTAAAATCATTCCGGTGTCATGGGGTTTTGCGTCCATTTTTTCGAAGCCGCGACGCTTACCTAAAAGAACCGCAGCCACGAGCGCCGAAAATCCAGCCGACATGTGAACAACCATTCCGCCTGCGAAATCGATTCCGCCCATTTGATGAATCCAGCCGCCTACGCCCCAGACCCAGTGAGCGATCGGGAAATAAACAAATAGCGTCCAGAGGCCCATGAAGAGCACCCAAGCCTTGAAACTCACACGTTCGGCAAACGCGCCTGTGATCAGCGCCGGTGTGATCACGGCAAACATGCATTGATAAATCATGAACGCGAGATGAGGAATCGTCGCCGCATAATCCGCGTTCGGCTCCTGGCCGACGCCGTTCAAGAAAGCTTTACTCAAATCACCGATGAGACCGGCATGATCTCCCGAGAACACGAGGCTGTAGCCGCAGATCGCCCAGAGCAATCCGACCACCGCGAGCGCGACATAGTTTTGAAAAAGAGTGGAGAGAACGCTCTTGGATCTGACCATTCCGCCGTAGAAAAATGCCAGGCCTGGAGTCATCAGCAAAACCAAAGCTGCCGAAATCAAAACCCACGCGGTATCGCCCGTGTCTATTTTTGTCATCCCCTGAGCTTATAGGGATCAGGGCTGAACGGAAACTAGATTATGACCTCGCCATGGACAAAGCGCGCTTCGGATGGGGCTTGAATGAAAGCGCCATGCGGAACTCTTCAGCTTGCTGGACCGGCACCCAGACTGCGGCTCGACGCGCTTGCGTAGGAATGATGCCGTTGATGAGTTGGGGATTCACTCTCTTCAACAAGCTCAATTCGATAGATCCTTTGCGCGCGAGTTGCGCCAGGGTCATTCCCGGTTTGACTTTTACCGAGACAAGCTCGGGATAGACATGCGGTGGAACGGGTTTGTGAAACCCAAATTTTTCGTAGTGAGTCGAGAGAATCACCGCGGCCATGAACTTCGGGATGTAATCCATTGTTTCAGACGGGAGCCTATGCTTGCGGGCAAGCTCCCAAAAATCGACGCTCTTTCCGCGCTTCATCGCTTTCGCAATCCGCTCGGGCCCGGCGTTGTAGGCAGCCAAAACCAGATACCAGGATTTGAATCTCCGGCGCAGATCCAAGAGATGTCGCGCAGCTGCTTCAGTCGCCATCAGAGGGTGATTGCGATCGTCGCTCAGGGAATCCACATGGAGACCGTAACGAGTTGCGGTACCAGGAATGAACTGCCAGATCCCGACAGCTTCAGCATCTGATTCGGCGCGAACTACGAAGCCGCTTTCGATCATGGCTAAATTATAAAGCTCCGCCGGCATGAGATGTTCATTGAGCACGGTGGTAATCATCGAGCGGTACTGCTCTCCGCGATCCAGCATGCGTTGAAAAAGCACGTGCTCACGAATGGCGTAGTAGTAAATCCACCAGCGCACACGCGCGTCGATTTCTTTCGGGATTGCCGCCTGCGCCTTCTGACGTGAACGAAGAGTCTGCAGTCCATGACGAGGCGATTGCTCGAGCTCGGTGTCCGTTTTCAGATAGCCTTCGAGAGCCTTATCGTCGACGCGTCCGATGTCGCCCAACATGAGGGATTCGATCTCGGCGCGATGGTCGTCTGCGAGGGGTTTAGGAGCCGGGGCGCTCGCGCAACCGCTCAAGATCAGTAGAATTCCCAAAGATGCTGGCCCGATGACTCGGTTGATACGCAGATGCATGCGCCGCAGTTATATCACGCATCGCGTTAATATCCGAGCAATTTAGTTTGCTGTTTAGTTTCAAATACTTATGTAGATTTAAGCGGATGCGAAAGGGAGAACAGCATCAGGGCCTCGGTGTCGATAAAGAACACCGTATCGACCGGAAGCAACCGCCCCGATTTGTGAACCAAGCGATGGCTGCACTTCCCTACGGGCCGGTCCCCGAGGAAGAAAGCCTCGATTGCCGCCAAGGTGGCCGGCCGGTCGTCAGGATAGATCCAATCGAGCCATTTCTTCCTTTTGATTTCATCCAGCGGACGCCCCAACTCTTTTTCCCAAGACTCCGAAAGCTCCACGGGAAAGTCCTTCAAACCACGAATCTGCATCAGCTCACGGGTGTGATCGAAAAAGAAAGATCCCGCTCGCATGGCGATCAGGCGCTCATCGAACATCTCTTTGCCTTCGGTAGAACACTCACGGGGTTCTTCAAACATCTTGAGGAAGTCCCGGATCTCGGAGGGACTCGATCTCTGCAGGGCTTGCCAGCCCACCAAGGCTTCATGAGTTTTATCGGGCTGGATATTTTCGCTCCCAAAAAAAAGCGTGAGAATACTAACGCCAAGAACATCAGCGACCCGCTTCACGTCCTCCATATGCCGCGGACGAGTTCCCGCAAGCCAGTCGGAGATCGTTTGCTTCGGTACACCTGTTTTACGGCTGATCGCCGCTGCCGACAGACTGCGAGACTGGATGTAGAATTTGAGATGTTTCCTGAAATCCGAAATCACAACCAGTCAGCTGCAATGCGTATTCCAGCGGTTAAACTTCAATTTGTCGAATCAGAGCGACCGTCTCAACCGGGAGCGAAATACTCGCCATGATCTGCGCTTCGCGGTCCACTGCCAGCTTGGTGTGGACCCGAATATACGAGCCGCTGAATGTGAGCAACCGGTGCTCGCAGGCCGCGACGGATTCGGAATCAGATGCGCTGCGTTCCACGACCTCCGCCATCGAGTCACGTTCATCGGGATGGAGCAGTTCGATCCATCGAATCTTCATGAGTTCCGGGCGGGGCCATCCGAGAGTTTTTTCCCAGGCCAACGAAAGCGCGGACGGATATCCCGAACGCAAATCGAGAATGCGATCCATTGCGACCGAGTTCTCCATGAAAAAATCAAAGTACCGTTGAACCGCGTCTACTCGGGCTGCCGGATCCCGCGGCTCGGCAGACTTTCGAGTCGGGTCATTTTTTTCAGGGATTCCAAAAAAAAGCTGCGCAATCCCGACGTCGAGTTCCTCGGCAATTCTCCGCACGTAGTCCATGTTTCTGGGTCTGGTTCCAGCGAGCCAATCCGAAATGGTTTGCTTGGGGATCCCAGTCCGTCGTGCGAGTTCTGCAACGGTACATCTGCGTTTATGAAGGAAAACTTTGAGTTGCCGTTTAAACATTAAGATTTAGTTACAACGCTAGGCGACCCCTCCGCTCCATACAACCCTGGGACCGACACTCCGGACACAATCCGATTCTCCGGACATAATCTCACTCTTTGATTTCGACTCAAATTAGAAAACACGGCAAAAGAGTTCCCTTGAATCCAATCAACCAACCCCCAAATCACATTCTCGCAACAATTAAGAGCGTGGTTCTCGTCGAGGATGATCTTGCCATTCGCGAGGCCCTCCGCGAGTTTTTGTATTTCTACGGTTATGAGGTGTTCGAAGCGGCGGATGGGAGTATCGGGCTTCAAGTTCTACGAAATGTCCGCTCACCCGGATTAGTTCTTCTCGATCTCATGATGCCGGTGATGACGGGATGGGAATTCCTCGCCGCAAAATCGAACGATCCCCAAATTGCTGCCATCCCGGTCATCGTTTTATCGGCAGTTAGGCCCGAGGAAGAATGCGTGGGCGCGGTAGCTACGATGAGCAAGCCGATCGATCTTGACGCCCTGTTAGCGCAGATCCGGCATTACTGCGGAAGTCAGCCCGATTAGTGGCTTGCCAGTTGCACAAATTCACGCATGGACCCCTATGTCACTCTCGGCGTTTCGAGGACGGCGACCCAGAACGAAATCAAAGCGGCCTACCGTAAACTCGCCAAAAAGCTGCACCCGGACTTGAACCCGGGCAACAAGGTCGCCGAGAAACAATTCAAAGACGTATCTGCCGCCTACGAAATCCTCGAAGACCCAGTGAAAAGGGCTAAGTTCGACCACGGAGAAAGCGAACCGGATCAGGGCGGCGCTAGACAAGGTCCTTCCAAACAAGGGCCGTTCTATTACGAAACTCAACGAGGCGGCGGTGGCCGCTACACTCAATCATTCGATGAGGATCTCTTCAAAAACTTCGGCGATCTTTTTGGCCGGGCCCGTGCTGAGCCCCAAGAAGACTTGCGCGTGTACCGAATGGAAGTGGACTTCAAGGATGCGGTCCTGGGAGCAGAGCGCGAAGTCACGCTCCCCGAAGGGCGCAAGCTGCAGATCAAAATCCCGCCAGGCGTTGAATCCGGCCAGAAATTGCGACTCAAAGGCTTTGGGGAAATCGAACTTCATGTTCGAGAGTCGCCGGTCTTTCACCGTAACGGGCGCGATATCGAGATCGAAATCCCAGTCTCCCTTTCCGAAGCCATTTTGGGTGCGGAAATTCGCGTACCGACTGTCGACGGCGCAGTCCTGTTGAAGATTCCTCCGAGCTCAAATTCCGGCACTCGCCTTCGCATTCGCGGCAAGGGCGTCGGGGCGTCCGGATTGCGTGGAGACGAAATCGTCACACTCACCGTCGTTCTTCCTGAAACCACCGATGCCGACCTCCGTGACAAAATCGCCGAATGGAGTCTTACCCATTCTTACAATCCCAGGGAAAAACTGGAGAACACGTCATGAAAAAGAAGTATCAGATTCGAGAGGCCGTCCAGGAGTTCGGCATCGACGAGCAGCGGGTCGTCCATTACATTCGCAACGAATGGATCGCTCCAGTCGAACCCGCACGACTCGACGAGGAAGACATTGCTCGGGCGCGACTCATCGTGGACCTTCAGGAAGTCTTCGGCGTGAATGACGAGGCCGTTCCCATCATTCTACATCTTCTCGATCAGCTTTATTCCTGGCAGTCAGTGAAGCACTAAATACTGACCCGCAACGAAACACCCACGTCGATATAGGTCGCGGGTACAACCACTGCGGGGATTGGGGTACCCGCATTGGTCAGGGGCGGCGTCGACAAGGCAAAGTTAAACTCCCCTCCGGGCGTTCCATAGTGGCCGTCGACATAGGTATCAAAAGTCAGATAAGTCAGTACGCGCCAAGAAAGATCTGCTCGCGAAATGAATGATTTGTCCGATAGGTTCGCCAGCGTCGAAAACGTATAGGAGGTGTGCTTGAGTGCATCCGGTCCCTCCGCGTTCAAATAGAGTGCGGCGTAGTTTCTTCCGGTATAAAAAGGCTGATAGTTTCCCGTGAAGATCAGTGCTGGATACGCGGCTGAGTTGCTGTAACCGATTCGATTATAAAAATATTCGGCACCGATCGTCGCCTGTCGATCCTCTTTCCAGGCAAAATCATGGCTCACGCCCCCGCTCACTTGGACGGAGGGTCCAGAAATATTGGACATGGGAAATCCCAAGGAAACATCCTGCCCAGGAGTCAGTGAAGTAGCCTGGAAAATGGGAGTACCTCCCGTAATGACCGCAGTCTCGGCGTAAATGTCCAACGGTCCAACGGCCGAAGAAATATCTGCGCCGTATACGGGAGTGAGTCCACCGCGTACGACCGCTTCCAATCCGGCTTCGGCCCCTAGAAATACCGTTTCGGCGCGAAGCGCTCCGCCCATCTGCCCGACAGTACTTGCGGCTTGAGGATTATCGAATAGCGCGATCGCGTAGATGTTTGTCTTCTTGGACTCGAGCGGAAGCTCGAACTTCACCATGTAGTTTCCGAGCCGCAGGTCATAAGGCAAGAGCGGGTTTCGTTTTTGCGTGCTCAGGAAATCGGTCGGATTCCAAAATTTAGAGGTTCCCCATTTCACGTGCTGCTTCCCCGCAGTCACGAAAACAGTGTGATCGATATCAAACTTAAGCCAGACCTGATCCAGCACGACCTGCGGGTTGTTGGGTGTTTGCGAAGCCCCCGATGGACCCGTTCCCGTCGTGGTCGATTGCGTTTGCAGGGTTTGAACGCTCAGGCTGTTGGAGTTGGTCGAATTAGAGAACTGATTGCGAGTCGGGTCATAGAGAAGTCGCCCATCCACAAATGCGCGGATCCGATCATTGGGTCTTCCATCCAGATAGGCATCGAGCTGAAGCGGCGCGGTGACCGGAGTATTGGATAAACTCGTGCCACTCTGACCCGACATAATCATCTGCTGATAGTAAGTTCCTCCGACCTGCAAAGGATTCTCGGTCACCTCCCCGCTCGCAAAGGCGTCTCGCAAACGTCCTGTAGGCTGCTCTACCGGCACACCCGGCGACGGTTGAGTCGAAGGCTGAGCACTCTCGAAGATCGACTCTTCGCTGGGGCGCGATTCTCCGTTGAGAGGTTCATTGGCAGCAAAGGCGGGCGCAGCGAAAGCCGGGGTGCACAAGAGCAAGAATGAGAGGATCATCTGCTTTTCGATTCCAACCAAGCTTTGGTGAACATATTTTCCGCGAGAGGATGAAGGTCGACAGAACGGATGATGACGAGGGTCGAGTTCGCCTTCTCCACTTCGTCGTAAATCCTGATTTCCTGCCGATACCAGAGATCCGCCTTTTTTGATTCGCTGTAGAGCTTCTGCCATTTCGGAACATAGGAGGTGCGCATCAAGCGCCCCGACAGGGCGAAGTCCTGACGCTTGAGATCGTTACTGGTTGCTTTGTCGATCCAGAACTTAACGACCGGATAGGCAACATCGACTCCGGGCTTGGCTGTAAGCTTCAAGACCCATACATTGAAATTGCCGAGTTTCTCTTCGCCGACAAATTCCGGATCATATTCCTCAGCCAGTTTCGACTGATCGAAATCCTCGCGGCGCGAATCCGTGCCGGCGATCCGCTCGCGGTCAGTCCTTCGCTCCCATTTGCCAACGGTCGGATCGTAGTACCAAAGATTCTTGTCGATTCGGAGATAGCCTTTTCCGGCCTCCGTCTTTGGCTTCGTGAAGAGAATGATCAGCTTTTCATCGGCGTCACGCCGATAAACAAGGCCCTCATGCACGAGGTCCGCTTTGTCCTTCTCCCGCTGCTCCAGATAGAAAAGAGCCTTATAGTCGCCGGAGCTCCGGATCCGAAGATCGATTCCGTGGAGAAGCTCGACCATCTTGGATTTGTCTAGCCGATCTCCGGACCAAGAGATCGAACTGCTGAGCAGGAGAACAGAATAAGCCAGAATCAGACCTAATTTTTTCATGACGTTTTACCCTAAGTGCTGCATCGCCGTGACAGGCTTCATCCGAGCTGCGTGAATCGAAGGAATAATCGAAACCACCGTCGTACAAACCGTGATCACTCCCATTGCGAAGACGATATGCCCGAAATCGAGCGTGAATTTGAAGGTGTTTGACATCAGAAACATCTCAGCCCCCTGCGGAACGTTGAGATGCGAGATATTCAGCAAGCCGGAAAGCGCAAGCCCGACTACGGCCCCAATCACCGTACTCAAGAAGCTCAGCGTGAACGCCTCGATCACGAACATCGAAAGAACTCTCAACCGCTGCATGCCGATCGCACGCAGAGTGCCGATCTCCCGCGTCCGCTCGCGAATGGCGATCCACATCGAGTTCATGATTCCAACACTGATAATGATGAGAAGAATCACGATCAGGATGTACATCAGCCCGTCGACAGCTGCGATCTGCCACTTGAAAAACGAAACTTCCTCATCCCAGGTCGTGAGATCCAGCTTCTGTCCCGTCCAATCCTCGCGATTGACGGATTGAAATTTCTCCCAGAAAGGTTTGGCCTCCCGATCCATCAACGTGTATCCGGCAGCCGAAAACGCATTTCTCAGCAACTCCATGTCTTGCGGAATACGCTGCAGATCCTTGATGTAGACTAGAAGCGCTCCCGTGGTTTCCGAATTCAATTGATCGAGCACTTTCAATGACGCATCCGGGACGAACACGTTCCAGGAACTCATGATCCCGATATCCTGTGCGATCGCGACCACTCGGACATCGATCGTATTATTCACTCCGCGGGTCGTCTGCGCCGATAGAACCACGGGGTCACCGACTTTGACGTCGAGCTTTTTGGCCTGCTCTTTGAAAATCAGGATCGTTCCGGGCTGCGAAAGGTCTTCGAGCTTTCCGTCCAAGACATGAATCACGCGTTTGAATCCGGGCTCATGGGTAATGTCGATCCCACCGATAGCGACTTGCATCGACCCGGTATCGCTCACCATCTTGGCCCATCCCCGGCCTCGGGGAGCTAAGAAATCCAGATCAGGGAGAGTGCGCTTGACGATCTCCTCCAGCTTTCCGTACTGCGTGATGACCGGCGCCGATTGTCCGGCCGTCACCTTGTAGAAGCCCGCCACGTTAATGTGCCCGGTCGAAAGGGTCGTCGCCGATTCGAGCATGGTCTGGTGAATGCCTGACGACAAGCAGAGCAGAAAAACAAAGAGCGCCGTAACTCCGGCGATCGCTCCGCCCAGGAGCAGGGTTCGTTTGGAGTGCTGAGCCAGATTTCGCAAAGCGATGAGAAAAAGTTGGTACATTGCTCAGTCCTCCGTCTGCATGGCCTGAACCGGCGAAACTCGCGTCGCGATGATGGCCGGGTAAAGAGCCGAGATCGCGGTAACGAGAAAAATAATCACAAATGCGCCAATCAGGCTTCCCACCCCTAGAGTCACGTAAAGTCGCGGCCCCGAGAAAAAGAAGTAAAGAAATTCGTTCCCCGCGGGGATTCCCGTGTGGCCCATCCATTTCACCAGGCCTGACCCCAGTAAGATACCGACGGCCCCGAAGGAAAGACCGAGAAGCAACGTCTCGAGCAGAACCAACGAAAGCACAAACCCGCGCTGAGCGCCGATGGCCCTCATGGTGCCGATTTCCCGAATCCGCTGAAGTGTCGCCATCATGACTGCATTGTTGATGATCACGAGGGCAACGACGAAGATGATGAAGACAGCTAGATACAAAACAGCTTTAGCGACAAAAACAAACTGCCCGATCATCCCCGCGGCCTTCTGCCAGGTGACGACTTTCAAACCCAGTTCGCTCTTTTTCGAAACGGCCTGAATGTCTTTCAGCGTTTGATCGATTTGCGAGGGATCCTTTAAAATAATGGCTGCGTTCAGGATGATCCCGTGATCGAGATCCTCCTGCGTGTACGGCTGATTCAGCTTCGCCTCGGTGGACGCATTTTGCTTGAGACCGCCTAGCTCGGCAGTATCGTCAATTCTCTGCTCTTTGCCGGTGACCACTGCGGAAGAGCCTCCAAAGAGCTCCGACTCCGCCTTATCCTTCTCGACGTAATGGGCTCCGGCTGACTTTTCAAGTTCCTTGGTCTCAGCTAGTTTTTCGGGCGTTACGTACCCATACAGATCGCGAAACGTCATCAAGTCCATCAGGCTGATGCCGCCGGCGAGACCGGACTTCTCCAGTCCTTTGAATTGAAATGTCCCGTAAACCCTGACGTTGGTGGACTGTACGAAACCGCTCTTCGTATACGCCGTGATAGTCAGGATATCGCCCGGCTTCAAACGGTAGAGATCGACGAGTGGAGCGAGCTGTTTTGTATCTAGCTGTCTTCATCATCTTCGTCGTTGCCCTCGTGATCATCAACAATGCAGTCATG